>WNGK01000112.1_pt1 | contig 69106 bp, 57 predicted proteins | sample 5400601 | NCBI WGS metagenome assembly WNGK01 (sample SAMN13153376, study PRJNA577476) | soil metagenome | isolation source: 60 cm soil or saprolite under Garry oak tree replicate 1 | place: USA:California | collected 2016-06-15
GCTGTTTCATGATCATGGCCAGAAACAGGCAAATAGCGCCCGAAACTGGCCACGATCATGATCAGCGCCCGAAATGTCTCAATGTAAAATTAAGGCATAGCGGAGCATAACGGGATTCCGTCGCGCTGCAGGCCGGCAGTCGGCGCCATACCACAGCAGGCCGGCACCCGCGCCGCCCGCCGGCGCTGCTCCCACCCGCAGTGAGGATCCTGACCAGCAGCAAAGCCCGGAAATTTGGCACCATGGGCTCCTTAAGTTCCTGGCATTGGGTAATAGCCCGCACGATGGAGCATCGAGCCGGCCGGGTCTGTCGGCCCGAGGCTATCAACGGCACGATCAAGCCAGCCGGCCGAACGTGACCTAACACAGCACTAGCTACCCATGCGGCCCGGAGCCCGCGCCGCATCGCGGTGGGCGCTGAGGTAGCGGTAGAGCTGCTGCTGACTGTTGGTCAGCGTGGTGGTGGCGGTGCCGAAGATGCCATCGCCCGCACCGCCGCCAGGGCCGGCCACCTGGCTCTCAGCCGGGGCGGGGCGCTGCTCGCAGGCCGGCCAGGTGGATGTCGAGGAACCGCTGCCAGCCCTGGGGGGCCACTTCCCCGGCTTGGACCAGGCCGCGCATGGCCCAGATGAGCGCCATGACGTCGGCGGCGGTGGTGCCCGGGTCCACCGTGCCGGCCGCGGCCGCGCGCGCGGTGAGCTCGCCGATCGCGGCTCGTATCCGGCGGGTGGCGGCGGGGTCGGTCGGGCGCTCGAGGAACAAGTTGGCGTAGCGAGCATGGTCGGCGAAGGACTGGCCGAGCGCGCGCAGGAGCTCTTCGAGCCCGTGCCCGTCAGTGCGGGCCAGCGCCCCGTCGGTGGCGGCGGTTATCTCTTCCATGGCGAGCCGCAGGAGCTCGTCGATCAGCGCGTCCTTGCTGGCGAACTTGCGGTACACGGTGCCGATGCCCACGCCGGCCCGGGCCGCGATCTCCTCCATGCTGGCATCGGCGCCGGACTCGCCGAGCACGTCGCGCGCGGCGTCGAGGATGCGATGGTAATTGCGGACGGCGTCGCGCCGCCCGGCCCAGGGCGGGTGCTGGATCGCGGTCCCGGTCACTCGCTGTCGCCGCCGACGCCAGCGCCGCCTGCGGCCGCACCGTCGGCGGCCATGGCCATCTCGGCCGTCCCCGGTTCGCCGGCCCGCTGCCGCAGTCGCTGCACCGACGGGATCAGCAGGCCGGCCAGCGCGGCCAGCACGAGCCCGCCGGTCATGACCGCGAAGCCGGTCGTGTAGCCGGACTCCCGCGGCAGCCCGGACGGCGCGAGATGCGAGGTGACGATGCTGGCCATCGCGGCCGAGCCGATGCTGCCCCCGATCGTGCGGATGTTCGCGTTCATGCCGCTGGCCACACCGGTCTGGGAGGGTGGCACCGCCACCACGATCAGCGCGGACATGGCCGAGAAGGCCAGCCCGAACCCGACGCCCATGATGGCGTTCGACACGTAGATCTGCCACTGCTGGTGGTGCGCGAAGGCGAGGATGGCCATGGCCCCCGCCCCGATCAGGCAGCCGGCGATCACCAGGACCTTGCCGCCGAGCCGGGCGGCGAGCCGGCCGGCGAACATGCCCACGGCGAACATGGTGACCGCGGAGGGCAGCAGCATGAGCCCGGAGCGGGTGATGCTCGCGCCGAAACCGTACCCGGCGGCGGCGGGCGTCTGGACGAACTCGGGCAAGAAGGCGAACGTCGCGTACATGCCGACCCCGAGAAGCAGCGCGACCAGGTTGTTCGTCCACACGGCCGTGCGCCGCATCATGGCCATGTCGATCAGCGGCGTGGCCGCGCGCAGTTCGGTGATCACCCAGCCCGCGGCCAGCACCACGGCCCCCGCCAGCAGGCCAAGCACCCGGCCGGAGCCCCAGCCCCAGTCCGGCGCCTCGCTGAGCGCGACCAGCAGCGCCACCAGCCACGCGGACAGCAGCACCGCCGGCAGCCAGCTGATCCGCCCGGGGGTGCGCACCGGCGACTCGGGCACGAACAGCACCGCGGAGACGGCGGCGATGACCGTCAGGATCATCGGCAGCCAGAACAGCCAGTGGTAGTCCAGCGCCTTCACGATCGGACCCGCTAGGACGATGCCGAGGCCGCCCCCCACCGCGGTCAGGGAGGCGAGAGCCCCTACCGCGCCGGCCACCCTCTCGGCCGGGAACTCGTCCCGGATGATCCCGAACGCGACGGGGATCATGCCGCCGCCGATGCCCTGGATCACCCGCGCCACGATCATGACCGCGATCGAGGGAGCGACCGCCGCCAGCAGCGAGCCGACCGCCAGCGCCACGAGCGTGGCCACGAACACCCGCTCCTTGCCGATCATGTCGCCGACCCGCCCGAGGATCGGCGTCATGACGGACGCCGACAGCAGATAGGCGGTGAGCACCCAGGTCACTGCGCCCTGCGTGGTGTGCAACTCGTGCTGCACGGTCGTCAGCACCGGAATCACCAGCGACTGCAGCAGCGCGAACGCCGCGACCCCTATGGCCAGCACCGCGAACGTCACCTGATAACGCGCCCGCTCGCCCACCCTGGCCATAGGCCCCCCCTCGAAACGGAATCCGGCTTCCGCTGTGAGTCTAGCAAAAAGCGGAATAGGGATTCCGCTCGCCGGGGGGCCGGCCGGGAGGGCGGGCTGGCAGGTCAGCTACAGGGTCAGCTGAGGGTGGCGTGCATTTCCCAGACCAGTATCTCGGCCGGTTCTACCGCGGTGACCCGCTGTCCGCCGGTGGCGGTGAAACGCGCCGCGTCGCCGGCGCCGAGCGGCCCGGATCCTTCCAGGGTGACGCGGCCGCGGGGCACGAACAGGTGCAGGAACGGCGCCTCGGGGAGCGGCACGCTCTGGCCGGGCTGGAGCCGGGCGACGTGCAGCGCGGCGTAGCGGTTTTTGATCCGGATGGCCGCGGCGCCGTCGTGCCCGGGCATGCCGGAGGCGACGGCCACCAGTCCGCCCGAGAGCAGCTCGTGGTCGATCTCCAGCTGCTCGTACCCGGGCGTGATCCCGGCCTCGTCGGGCACCACCCACATCTGCACGAAGTGCACCGGGTCGGTGTGCAAAGCGTCACTTTGCCCCGGGCCGGCCAGCCGCCAGGAGTCGTTCTTCTCGCTGTGCAGGATGCCGGTGCCGGCGCTCATCCGCTGGGCCAGGCCGGGATAAATGACCCCGGTATGGCCCTCGGAGTCCTGGTGCACCAGCGAGCCCTGTAGCACCCAGGTGACGATCTCCATGTCCTGGTGCGGATGGGTCTCGAAGCCGGTTCCTGGCTTGACGATGTCGTCGTTGTTGACCAACAGCAGCCCGTGATGGGTGTTGGCCGGGTCGTAGTGGCGGCTGAAGCTGAAGCTGTGCTTGCTGTCCAGCCAGCCGAGGCGCGTCTTGGACCGCTCCTCGGCGCGGCGGACGTCGACCTGGGGGGTCAGCGTCGTGGTCATCTCGGCTCCTTCCGGGGTCGCCCGGCTCGTCAGGCGTTCTTGATCGCGGAGATCTCGAACTCCAGGGTGACCTTGTCGCTGACCAGGACGCCACCGGTCTCCAGCGCGGCGTTCCAGGTGATGCCGTAGTCCTTGCGGTTGATGGTGACCGAGCCCTCGAACCCGACGCGCAGGTTGCCGAACGGGTCCTTCGCCGCGCCCTCGAAGCTGAACGGGATCGTGATCGCGTTGGTCACGCCCTTGATGGTCAGGTCGCCGGTGACCTCGAACGTGCTGTCGTCGACCTGGCGGACGCCGGTCGAGACGAAGGTGATCTGCGGGTACTCCTGCATCGCCAGGAAGTCGTTGCTGTGCAGGTGCTCGTCGCGCTGGGCGTTGCGGGTGTCGATGCTGGCGGCGCTGATCGTCACCTGCACGCGCGAGTTCGCCGGGTTGGCGCCGTCCAGGGTGGCGGTGCCCTCGAACTCGTTGAACGAGCCGCGCACCTTGGTGACCATGGCGTGACGGGCGACGAAGCCGATCCGGCTGTGTGCCGGGTCGAGGGTGTAGGTGCCGGTCAGTTCGGTCAGGGCCGGGGCAGTGGTGGTGGTCATCTGGGCTCCTTGAGGTCGTTCGGGTTAATGATGTGTCATCTAACATACATGACGCATCATCAATTCCCGGGTACTCTGATGAGATGAGCCGCTGGCTGACCGATGAGGAGCAGCGGGCCTGGCGCGGGCTGCTGCGGATGACCACGCAGCTGAACGCCCGGATGAACCGGCAGCTGCAGGACGACTACGGGATATCGCTCGCGGATTACGACGTGCTGGTCGTGCTCAGCGAGGCGCCGGCGGGCCGGCGCCGGGTGTTCGAGCTCGCCGACGCGCTGGCCTGGGAGCAGAGTCGCGTGTCGCACCAGCTCGCCCGGATGCAGCGGCGCGGTCTCGTCGTCCGGGAGGAGTGCCCGACCGACGCCCGGGGCGCGTTCGCGGTCATCACCGAGGCGGGCCGGGCCGCCATCGAGCGGGCCGCCCCGGCCCATGTCGAGACGGTCCGGCAGCTGGTCTTCGACGGGCTCAGCCCCGACCAGCTCACCGCGCTGACCGCCGTCACCGAACGCGTCCTGGAGCGCCTGCAGGGGCCGCAGCAGCTAGGCGCGGAATCCGGCGGGTTACGGGGCCGTCCGGCCGCAGAGCACCAGCGCCCAGGCGAGCAGGCCGAAGGCCGGAGTCGTGGTGGCGACGCGCACCCAATCGCCGCTTCACCTCCCCGGAAATGTCGGCAGTATTCGCTAGTGTGTTCGCATGTCCCGATACCGGCTGCTCCCCTCGCCCGCCCAGGAAGCGGTACTGCGGGAACACTGCGCCCACGCCCGGTTCACTTGGAACCTGGCCGTGGAGCAGCACCGGCACTGGCGCCCGGGCCGCGCGAGCGCGCCGGGCTACCTGGAGCAGTGCCGGCAGCTCACCGCCGCCCGCGCCGAGCACCCGTGGCTGAGCGAGGGCGCGCAGATGGTGCAACAGCAGGCGCTGCGCGACTTCGCCAAGGCGATGGCCGCCTTCTTCGACCCGGAGAACCCGGCCGGGCGGCCGTCGTGGCGCAAGGCCGGCCGGGACGAGGGGTTCCGGGTGGTCGCCGTCAAGCCGGGCGAGGTGCGCCGCCTGTCCCGCCACGTCGGCGAGGTGCGGGTGCCGAAGGCCGGGCGGGTGCGGTTCCGCTGGTCGCGCGCGATGCCGCCGGGGGTGAAGTCCTACCGGGTGACCATGGACCGGGCCGGACGCTGGCACGTCGCCTTCGCCGTGATCCCCGGGCCGGTTCCCGCACCGGGCAACGGCGAGGCCGTGGGCATCGACCGGGGGGTGGCCGTCAGCGCGGCTTTGTCGACGGGTGAGCTGCTGTGCGTTCCCGGCCTGACGGCGCGGGAGCGGCGGCGCATGCGGCGGCTGGAGCGCAAGCTCGCCCGCGCCCGGCGCGGCTCGGAACGCCGCCGGCGGGTACGGCTGGCCATCGCGCGACTGCATGCCCGCGAGACTGACCGGCGCAAGGACTGGGCGGAGAAGGCCAGCACGGAAATCGCGCGCCGGTTCGACATGATCAGGGTCGAGGACCTCCAGATCAGGAACATGACGCGCTCGGCTAGGGGGACGGTCGCGAACCGGGGCCGGAACGTCCGAGCCAAGTCCGGGCTCAACCGGGAGATCATGCGGTCGGGCTGGGGGCTGCTGGTGCGCCGGCTGGAGGACAAGGCGCCCGGCCGGGTGGAGAAGATCACGCCGCATTACACGAGCCAGCGCTGCTCGGCGTGCGGGCACGTGGATGCGGAGTCGCGCGAGAGCCAAGCGCGCTTCGCATGCACGGCCTGCGGATACGCCTGCAACGCTGATGTGAACGCGGCCAGGAACATCGCGGCGGGGCACGCCGTGACTGCGCGGGGAGGCGTCCGGGATGCCGGGCCGGTGAACCGCGAACCTCAACTGCTTGCCTCCTTAACCGGACGTGAGTAGCTGGAATCCCCCGCCTTCAGGTGGGGGAGGATGTCAAGAACCAGGGGTTGATGATCGCGCGCGATCGATCTGCTGGAAGGCGGTGACGAAGGTGCGGTCGTCGGTTTTGCGCAAGCCGGGCATAATCGTGTGCGCGGCTGCTCGACCTGCTGCTGATCGACGCCGTGCGCACCTACTTCGCCCGGGCGGAACACACCGCGCCCGGCTGGTACCGGGCTCAGCACGATCCGGTGGTCGCGCAGGTCGTCCGGCTGTTGCAGGAAAGCCCCGCCGAGACGTGGACGGTCGGCGCGCTGGCGAGCCAGGCGCGCGTCTCGCGGGCCACGCTCGCCCGGCGCTTCGCCGAGGTCGTCGGCCAGCCGCCGATGGAGTTCCTCACCCAGTGGCGGCTGACGCTCGCCGCAGACCTCATCCTCGACCCGCGGGAAACCGTCGCCTCCGTCGCCCGCACGGTCGGCTACAGCTCTCCGTACGCGCTGAGCGCCGCCTTCAAACGCGTGCGCGGCATCAGCCCCCACCAGCATCGCACCGCGCAACGGCGCGCCGCCTCCGCCTAGTACTCAGGCACCCCGCGTGTATCTTGGTGAGCCGAGGAGAAGACTGCACATGATCCCTGCTGGCCGATGATGTTCGGGAACGGGAACGGGAACGGGAGTGAGGGCCCGGGCGAATCCGAAACCGGCCGCCTGGAAGCCTTTAGCGACGGCGTGCTAGCGGTGATCATTACGATCATGGCCTTTGAGCTGAAGGCCCCGGCCGGCCACGACTTCAGCAGCCTGCGCGAGCGGATCCCGGCGCTGCTGGTCTACATCCTGAGCTTCACGTTCGTCGGGATCTACTGGAACAATCACCACCACCTGCTGCGCGCCGCCCGCCGGGTGACCGCGGGGGTGATGTGGGCGAACCTGCACCTGCTGTTCTGGCTGTCGCTCATCCCAGTGCTGACCGAGTGGATCGGTGAGCACTACCGGGATTCGGTCCCGACCGCGACCTACGGGCTGGCGTGCCTGGGATCCGCGGTGGCCTTCACAATACTGGTCCGGGCGATCATCAGTGCCGACGGCAGCGCCTCGCTGGTCGCGACGGCCATCGGGCGGGACGCCAAGGGCCGCGCCTCGCTGGTGACCTACGCGGTCGCGACCGGGCTGGCGTGGGTGACCCCCTGGATCTCCTATGCCCTGTTCGTGACGGTGGCGGTGATGTGGTTCGTGCCCGACCGCCGCCTCAGCAGGCCGTAGGCCTATTTCCCGTGCGGGTCGGACGCGTTGAGCGTCCCGACGACCTGGTCGTAGTCGCCGCGCGCCTCGCCGTAGCGGAGGAACTTCACGCGCTCGACCTGGATCTCCTTCGCGTCGGGCTGTGATTCCAGCAGCGCGACGACCTCCGCCACGAACTCGCCGAGAGGCATCGCGAACTCGCTGTCCTGCTGTCCGGGCAGCAGCTCGGTCCGCACCGACGGCGGCTCGAGCTCGACGATCTTCACGTTCGTGCCGGCCAACTGCAGCCGGATCGACTCGCTGAGCATGTGGATCGCGGCCTTCGACGCGTTGTAGCTCGGCGTGGCCGCCAGCGGCGCGAACGCCAGGCCCGAAGAGACGGTGACGATCGTGGCGTCCGGCTGCGCCCGCAGGTGCCGGATGAACGCGGCGATGAGGCGGATCGGGCCGAGCACGTTAGTCGTCACCACCGCCTCGGCCGAGGCGAGGAACGACTCGGGCTCGCACCAGTCTTCGACGCGCATGATGCCCGCCATCGTCACCAGGACGTTGAGGTCAGGGTGCTTCGCCAGCACCTCCTTCGCGGCGGAGTCGATGCTCGCGCCATCGGTCGTGTCGAGCTGCACGGTGTCCATGCCGGGGTGCTCGGCGGCGATCCGCTCGAGCAATTCGGCGCGCCGCCCGCCGACGATGACGGTGTTGCCCCTGGCCTGCAGCTCGAGCGCGAGGGCCAGGCCGATGCCGCTGGTGGAGCCGGGGATGAAGACAGTGTTGCCGGAGATGTTCATGCTTGCAGTCTGGGCGGTCGGCCGCGGCGGGGGCAGAGAGCGCTTATCGGGGGATCCGCGATCCCTGGTTCGGCCCGGGGCCCGGGCGGATAATCGAAGCATGGACCGCGCAGCACTGGCCGGCTTCCTGCGGCGCCGCCGCGAGGCGCTGCAGCCCGGGGACGTCGGGCTGCCCGTCGGCGCGCGCCGGCGGGCGCCGGGCCTGCGGCGTGAGGAGGTCGCGGCCCTCGCCGCGATGTCGGCCGACTACTACACGCGGCTCGAGCAGCAGCGCGGCCCGCAGCCGAGCGAGCAGATGCTCACCTCGCTGGCCCGGGCGCTGCGGCTGACCGGCGACGAGCGCGGCTACCTGTTCCAGATCGCCGGGCACAACGCCCCCGCCGCCGTGTCCGCCGCGACGCACGTCGCTCCCGCGCTGCTGCGGGTGCTGGACCGGCTCGATGACACCCCGGCGCTGATCTTGTCCAACCTGGGCGAGACGCTGGTGCAGAACCGGATGGCCGACGCCCTGTTCGGCGACAGGTCGGGCCATACCGGCCTGGCCCGCAGCAATATCTACCGCTGGTTCACCGAACCCGCCGAACGGCTGCTCTACCCCGAGGACGACCGCGCCCGGCAGAGCCGGGCGCTGGTCGCGAACCTGCGGGCCGCGTACGGGACGATGGGCCCGAGGTCGCGGGCCGGCGAGATCGTGCGCGTGCTGCAGAGGGCGAGCGCGGAGTTCGCCGGGCTGTGGGAACGGCACGAGGTGGCGAAGCGCTTCGAGGACCACAAGACGCTCATTCATCCCGAACTCGGCCCGATCGAGCTGGACTGCCAGGCACTGTTCACCGAGGACCAGTCCCAGGCGCTGCTTGTGCTCACCGCTCCGCCGCGCACCGAGGGCTACGAGAAGCTGCAGCTGCTCGCCGTGCTGGGACAGGAGCGCTTCGCTGAGGCGCGGCCCAGCTAAACCGGCACCGCTAAACCGGCACCGCTTAGCCGGCGCAGCCTATGCGGCGGCCACGCGATCCAGCCAGCCGGTGATGCTGCGGTCCAGGGCCGGCATCGGGAGCGAGCCGTGGTCCAGGACGGCGGCGTGGAAGGCGGGCAGGGAGAACGCCGGGCCCAGGCGCCTTTCGGCGTCCTCCCGGATCCGGAGGATCTCGAGCTTGCCGGTGAGGTAGGCCAGGGCCTGGCCCGGCATCACCACGTACCGGTCGATCTCGGCGGCGAGGAACTCCCGTGGCATGGGGACGTGCCCGGCCAGGTACTCCAGGGCCCGCTCCCGGCTCCAGCCGAAGGCGTGCATGCCGGTGTCCACCACCAGCCGGGCGGCCCGCATCAGCGACGCGCTGACCGAGCCGAGCAGGCCGCGCTCGTCGGCGTACAGCCCGGCTTCCTCGGCGAGCTGCTCGGCGTACAGGCCCCAGCCCTCCGAGAACACCGGCAGGCTGCGCTGGCGCTGAAGCGCGGGCAGATCGGTGAGCAGCTGCAGGCGGGAGAGCTGCAGGTGATGCCCGGGCACCGCTTCGTGGAAGGCCACCACGTCAATGTCCCATCCGGTCCCGGCCGTGGGTCGCTCGGTGTTGAACCAGAACGTGCCGGGGCGCCCGCCGTCCAGGCGGGGCGGGGTGTAGTGCGGCGCCGCCCCGCTCACGGCCACGACCTCCGGCATGGGCGTCACGTCGCATGGCGGCGGGAGCGGCGCCGGGAAGAACTCGGCCGCCCGGGCCTCGGCCCGCCGCACAGCGGCCGCCGCCTGGCGGATGGCCTCCTGAGGGGAAATCCGGCCGGCCGAGTCCCGCACCGCGGCGAATACCTCCTCCAGCCCGGAAAGCCCAAGCCCGGCACCCAGCTCCACGGCCCGGGCCTCCAGCGCGGCGACCTGATCCAGGCCGGTCTGGTGCAGGTCTGCCGGAGCCAGCGGCAGGGTCGTATAGATCCGCACCGACCGGGCGTAGTCTCCTTCGCCGCCGGGCAGGTAGACCAGTCCGGCCCGTTCGGACGGCCGGGCCTGCGGGAGCAGCTCCTTGATGGTGGCGACCCACCTCGCCAGCGCCGGCTTGACCACCTCCTCCGCGGCCGCCCGGCGTTCCTCCTCCCACTCCGCCGCTGCGTCCCATCCCTGCGGTGGCCGCGGGGTAAGTACCGCTCTAGGGCCGGGTCCGGCCAGGACACCTTCGGCCCAGATGATGGCCTGCTCGGCCAGCGGCGCGACCGGCAGCCGCCCCTTTCCGGCTCCGGTCCGCAGCCGTTCGCTGATCTGGTCGAGCCAGGCGCCGCTGCGCCGCAGGCGGGTCAGGTAGGCCTCGGTCGTAGCCGGGTCGACCAGTACCGTCCGGGCGGCCACCGCCAGGAAGGTGGCCGGCCCCGCGTACTGCACGGCGGTGACGGTGTGCTCCGCCTGGGCCAGCTCGATGATCTCCAGCTCCTGGGTGGCCGCCTCGGTCGTACAGTCGAGCGTGACGGCATCGGCCGGGGTGAGCTGGTCACGTGCGATCGCGTCGGCCTCCCCGAGGAACTGCCCGACCTCGGCGCGCCAGGCCTGCTGGCCCGCCTCGCTCTCGTCCGGGACGAGGTCGTCGTACCCGGGAATGCCGTAGCTGGTGGCGGCGAAGGGATTGGCTTCGAGCCAGCGGCGGTGGAAACGGTCGGCTAGGTCACGTGCTGAGGTCATGGTCCCCTATTAAACGTGAGAGGGCTTTCCCGGCGGGTGTCAGCCGGCGGGTGGCTGGCGGCGCAGGCCGTCGAGGAGCAGGTCGAGCAGCCGGCCGGCCTGGTCGCGCTGATCGGGCGCCCCGGCGACGAGCGACACTCCGCTGAGGCTGGCCAGGACGTCGGCGGGCGCGACGTCGCTGCGGAGTGTCGCGTCGGCGGCGCCTGCTTTCAGCAGCGTGCCGATCGCATCGAGCAGGCTCTCCCGGCTCTGCGCGAACGGGTCTCCCCCCGAGGCGATCACGGCGCGCAGCGCATCGGCCATGCCGTGCTTGGTGGCCAGGTAGTCGATGAACCGGTCCATCCAGGCACGCAGGGCGACGTCGGCCGGCCCGGTCTGCAGCAGCTCGGCGGCGCTGCCGCACAGCCGGGCCAGCTCGTTGCGGTAGGCGGCTTCGATCAGGGCCTCGCGGGTGGGGAAGTGGCGGTACAGCGTGCCGATGCCGACCCCCGCGTCCCTGGCGATCGACTCCAGCGTCACGTCCGGGCTGCCGGAGGAGAAGGCGCGCACGGCGACCTTGAGCAGCCGGTCCCGGTTGCGCTGGGCATCCGCGCGCAGCGGACGGGCGCTGGCACTCGCCATGTGACTCCTCCGCGGCCGTTTGCTAAACGGAGCCACCTCCGGTTACGCTTGTCACCGTAGCGGAGGTTCCTCCGGTTCAACGGTACAGGAACGAGACAGCGTAATGAACAGCAACCGCATCACCACCCCGTTCGGCGCGGAGTCGACCGCCGCCGAGGTCATCGCGGGGATCGACCTGACCGGCAGGCGCGCGATCGTCACCGGCGGCGCGTCCGGCATCGGCGTCGAGACCGCCCGGGCGCTCGCCAGCGCGAACGCCGAAGTGACCCTGGCCGTGCGCAACATCGAGGCCGGCGAGCGCACCGCCGAGGACATCGTCGCCAGCACCGGCAACAAGCAGATCCTCGTGGCCCCGCTCGACCTCGCCGACCCGGCGTCGGTCGCCGCCTTCACCGCCGGCTGGGACGGACCCCTGCACATCCTGGTCAACAACGCCGGCGTCATGGCCGCACCGCTCACCCGGACCGTACAGGGCTGGGAGCTCCAGTTCGCCACCAACCATCTCGGGCACTTCGCCCTGGCCACCGGCCTGCACGACGCGCTCGCGGCCGCCGGGAACGCCCGTGTCGTCTCGGTCAGCTCCAGCGCGCACCGTCGCTCGCCCGTCGTCTTCGAGGACATTCATTTCCGCCAGCGCCCGTACGAACCCTGGCTGGCCTACGGGCAGTCCAAGACGGCGAACGTCCTCTTCGCGGTCGAGGCGACCAGGCGCTGGGCGGCCGACGGCATCGCCGTCAACGCCCTGATGCCCGGCGGGATCCGCACCGGCCTGCAGCGCTACGTCAGCCCCGGCGAACTCGACCGGATGGTCGCCCAGGCCGGCGGCCTGACCGGGGCCCGGTGGAAGACCCCGGAACAGGGCGCCGCAACATCGGTGCTCGCCGCCGCCTCACCACTGCTGGACGGGATCAGCGGCCGGTACTTCGAGGACTGCAACGAAGCCGGCCCGCCCGTCGACGCCCGCCACGGTGTCGCGGCTTACGCACTCGACCCCGAAGCGGCCGCCCGGTTGTGGCAGGTCTCGATCGACACCCTGGCCGGCTAAGGAGAGCACCATGGATGGAGAGCGGCCAGCGCGGTGGTTTCTCATGGGCCCGCGTACGCCTTCTGGAGCGCGGCGATGTCAAGCTTGGTCATCGCGAGCATCGCCTCGGTGGCCCGCTTCGCCTTCTCGGGGTCCGGGTCGCTGATCATGTCCATGAGCACGGTGGGAATGACCTGCCAGGACAGCCCGTACCTGTCCTTCAGCCAGCCGCATGAAACTTCCCGCCCGCCCTCGGAGAGCCTGCTCCAGTAGTAGTCCACCTCGTCCTGGTCCGCGCAGAAGATCTGGAACGATATGGCCTCGTTGAACGTGGACTGGGGCCCGCCGTTCAAGGCGACGAACTTCTGGCCGTTGAGTTCGAACTCGACGGTCATGACCGCACCAGCCGGCTCCGGCCCGGCCTCGGTATAACGGTCGACCCTGCCGAGCCTGGAGTCGTTGAAAATGCTGGTGTAGAAGGCCGCCGCCGCTTCCGCTTCGGTGTCGAACCACAGGCACGTGGTGAACGCCTTGCCGGTCATCGGTCTCTCCTTGCGGGTGAGGGTGTCCGTTGGGGACTCCCAGGAGACCCTTCACCTTTGCAGGAGTGATGGCACCGGCGTGATGACGAGATGGAGGCTGCGTGAGCAGCGAGACGCCCACGCGGGCCAGGCCGGCGTTACCAGCCGCCCTGGTCGCCGTCGAATCCGCCGCCGTCGAATCCGCCATCGCCGTAGTCTTGGCCGCCGTAGTCATCCTGGCCGCCGTAGTCCTGGCCGTCGTCCCGGTCCCCGTAGTCGTCCCGGTCCCCGCCGAAAAGGCCGCCGCCGCCGAGGATGCCGCTCAGCGCTTCGGCCGCGAGAATGCCGCCGCCGACACCGAGGGCGAGCTTGCCTGCCCCGGCCAGGAAGCCCTGGCCGCCTGGCTGTTGCCAGGTGCGGGGCTGGTAGTCCGGCTGATACGGCGGTGGTGGCGCCCCGGCGCCCCGTTGGGCGCCGCCCCGCTGGCTGGCGCCCCGCCGCCAGGGCGGGGCGAATCCGGCCGGCGAACCGCTTTGCTGCTGCGAACCGCTTTGCTGCTGGCAATCGGCAAGCTGCGCCCGTGCCTCCTGGAGGGCGTACTGCTGTGCCACGAGCGTCTGCGCCATGTGGTAAAGGAGGCCGGGCGGCCCCTTCTGAAAGTGCTGCTGGATCCTGGCTTCGGCCTCCGGATCTCGCGGTCCCGCCTGCGCCCCCTGGTACAGGTGCTGGAACAGCTCATCGATGGCCTGCTGGTCCTGCTGGTTCATCTGACGCCTCCTAATCGGAGCCCCGCCGCCCAGTTAGATCTCCGCAACCGCGTAGGACATTTAAGTCTAAGGACCACCAACGCGACCGGCCGCCGACGGGGGTTGCGAGCGCAGCACGCGGCAGGCGGCAGACTGTACCGATGAGTCCTGCAAGCCCCGAGTCCCGGGCGGCGCCGCCGTCGGCCGGTCAGCACACGGCGCCTGCGTCGGCGCGCGCGATGCTGCCCCTGACACTTGGTGCGCTCGGCGTGGTGTTCGGTGACATCGGCACCAGCCCGCTGTACGCCCTGCAGACGATCCTGTCTATCGATAACCACATCGTGCGGCCCGTACCTGGTGACGTCTACGGGGTCATCTCGCTGGTGTTCTGGTCGATCCTGATCGTCGTGTCGGTGAAGTACGTGGTGTTCATGCTCCAGGCCGACAACGATGGCGAGGGCGGCATCATGGCTCTGGCCGCCCTGATCCGGCAGCGCGTCACCGCCAGGCGCGTTGTCGCCATCGGGGTCCTGCTCGGAATGTTCGGGGCGGCCCTGTTCTTCGGCGACAGCGTGATCACGCCGGCCATCTCGGTGCTTTCCGCGGTCGAGGGCATCGACGTTGTCTCCCCTGGCGTCCAGGACGCGGTGCTGCCGATCGGCGCGGGCATCCTGGCGGTGCTGTTCCTGGTGCAAAGGTTCGGGACGGACACCGTCGGCCGGCTCTTCGGACCGGTCATGGTGCTGTGGTTCGCTGCCATCGCGGTTCTCGGCCTGCCGCAGATCATCGGCCATCCTGGCATCTTGCGGAGTCTGTCCCCCAGCTACGCCTTCTCGTTCGCGGCCGCCGACCCGCTGACCGCGTTCCTGGCCATGGGCGCGGTCGTGCTGGCCATCACGGGCGCCGAGGCGCTCTACGCCGATATGGGGCACTTCGGCAAGCCGCCGATCCGGCGGGCGTGGTTCGCCGTCGTCTTCCCGGCGCTGACCCTCAACTACCTCGGGCAGGGCGCCCTGGTCCTGCACGACCGGGCCGCGGTGGCGAACCCCTTCTTCTACCTGGTTCCCGGCTGGGGACGGATACCGATGGTCGCGCTGGCCACGCTCGCCACGGTGATCGCGTCCCAGGCGGTCATCTCCGGCGCTTTCTCCGTGACCCGGCAGGCGATCAGGCTCGGGTTTCTCCCCTACCTGACCATCCGGCAGACCTCACGCCACGAAGGCGGGCAGATTTACGTGCCAGCGATCAACTGGCTGCTCTTCGCCGCTGTCCTGATCATCATGTTCACATTCCGGTCTTCGCATCGGCTGGCCTCCGCGTACGGCCTGGCCGTCACCGGCACCCTGCTGCTCACCACGGCCCTGTTCCTCGTCCTGGCCCGCTGGGCGTGGCACTGGCGGCTGTGGAAGCTGCTGCTGGCGGGGGTCGTGTTCGGCGGGCTGGAGCTGGTCTTCTTCGCGGCGAACCTGACCAAGGTGACCCACGGCGGCTGGCTGCCGTTGCTCATCGGCGCGCTGGCGGTGACCGTGATGCTGACGTGGCAGCGGGGCGCCCAGATCGTGACCTCCAAGCGCATCGCCCAGGAGGGATCGCTGTCGGCTTTCGTTGACGAGATGCGGCGCCGTCAGCCGCTCCGCGTCCCCGGCACCGCCGTCTTCCCGCACCCGACCAAGGACACCGCGCCGCTGGCGCTGCGCGCGAACGTCAAATTCAACAGGGTGCTGCACGAACGGGTGGTCATAATCTCGGTGATTTCGGAGAACGTCCCGTACGTGCCGCTGAGCGAGAGCATCGGTGTTGATTCGCTGGCTCACTCCGATGACGGGATCGTGTACCTGTCGGCTCGTTTCGGGTTCATGGACGAGCGAGAGATCCCCAAGGCGCTGGCGGCCGCGTACATGCTCACCCCCGAGCTCGACATCGATCCGGGCACGGCCTTCTATTTCCTGTCCCGCATCACCATCGAGAGCGGCCCGGACCGCGACATGCCGAAATGGCAGAAGCGGATATTTACCGGGCTGGCCCAGAACTCCGGGTCACCGGCGGCGGATTTCTGCCTCCCGGCCGAACGCACCTTGTCGGTCGCGACCCGCATCGAGATCTAGCCGACCGCGCTCAGGGGCGGCGCCCTATCGTAGATCGGCAACAAGCAGGGTGACGATTGCTTCCTCGTGGACCGCGACATCGGCGGCCGTCATGGCCGCGCAGAGCCCCTCATCCCACGGCGTGGCTTCGGCCCGGCCGCTCAGGCCGAGTCGGCTGTCGGCAGGAAGACGGTCAACCGCGTCAACGTAGTCATCGCGCCCGAACCGCCAGGGCCGGGCCCCGCGGTCGAAGATGCGCCGGGCGATCGCGATGCCGGGCCAGTCAAAGTCCCCGTGATAGCAAACCACGGTGCGCCCGAGCAGGGCCATCCCCGCCGCCGCCGGATTACCAGACATGCACGCCACCGGGCGCTCCACCCCGGCCGCAGCCAGCCGCTGCAGGACCTGGGGGTTCTCGCACGCGTGGATGACCTCTCCGGCCCGGGTCAGCTCACCCACGCGGTGGAGCTCGTGCACGGTCAGGTGGGTGATCAGGCCCAGGTCGGCGCGTTCGCGCATCATGGCCGACCAGCGGTCAGCGCCCGGCGGCCGGAGCCCCCAGGTGATGACGGTGCCGGAGATCTCGTCGGTGCTGACGCCAACGCGCTGCCACAGCAGCCGGCGCTCGGCTGCCGACGCAGCGGGCGCGGCGTCCAGCGCGAGCGCGAGCGCGCGCAGCACCAGGGCGGCGGCCGGGGCGCCGTCGTCGAGGCCATGCGCGTCGCCGGTGATCTCGCTGGCGAGTTCGGCCAGGCCGACCGGCGGGTGAGCCTCGTCCAGAAGCCGCGCGAGGACCTGAACGGTGGTGGTGAGGCTGGCGGCTGCCCTGGCGGTGGGGAGCCGGGTCAGCAGGCCGCCGCGACGCAGCCAATCCGCCCACGGCGGTACCCAGTCCTGGGCGGCCAGATCATGCTTGGCCAGCAGCTGGTCGAGCTGGGCCCAGAGCTGCTGCCGGCCGGCCCGGGTCGCGTCGCGCTCGGCAGGCAGGTTCCGCAGCGGAGCGCCGGTCAGCTCGGCCACGACGGCGACCAGCCCGCGCTCCGCCGCGCTGGAGCGCAGAGAGACGTCGAGCTCCGCCAGGCTCACCCGGGCCGCCCCGGTTCCCACCGGCCGCCCGAGCAGGCCGCTGAGCCGGTCCGCGCCGTCGTCATCTAGCTGCACCCCGACCGACCCGCGTACCGCGTGCCCGTTGCGCTGCAGACGCCTCCGCAGCGCCGACCACAATGGCTGCAGCGACGGCGCGAGCAGGTACTGGCGCAGTGCGGGCGGGAAGGTGCTCATGCCGTGCTGCGCAGGTGCCGGTTCCGGCCGTCCCAGTGCACGTGGGTGGTGACCGCCGAACTGCCGTCGCTGCGCCGGACCTCGTACACGTCGAGCCGCGGTACCTCGGGAAAGCAGCCCCACAGGGCGTGGCCGGTCATCACGAAGTCGAGATCGAGAGAGACGAGCAGGCCCATCAGCTCGGCCACGGTACCGTCGTCGACCTTGGCGAACGCGTCATCGAGCAGGATCAGGCGCAGCGCCCGGCCGTCGTCACCGAGGCTGGTCAGATAGCCGTCCGCGGCGGCGAACAAGGTCACGTAGGAGACGAACCGGGTCTCGCCCTGGGACAGCTTCGCCCGCCGGGACAGCCTGCGCTGCTGCCCTTCCTCAGGGCCGAGGATGGTGACGGCCACCTCGTGCCACTGCCGGTAGTCGAGCGCGGCCGCCAGGTGGGCGGCATAGCCGCTGCTCGGGTCGGCGTCGTAGAACTGCTCGACGCGCTGCCGCAGAAGCTCGGTCAGCTCGGCGTTCTGGGCTTCGGAGCGGATCCTGTCCGAGGTGGCGGCAAGTTCGAGGATGCGGCCCAGCGTGACGTGGTCCTCGCGTAGCCTCCAGCTCAGCCGGACCCCGATCCCGTTGCTGGTCCGGATCTCGCGCAGGCTCGTGTTCATCGCGCCGATGAGCTGGTCGGCCTGGTTGACCCGACGGCGCAGTTCCTCGGCGACGCCGCCGAGCACGAACCGGGTGAACACGGCCCGCTCGCGTTCGCTGAGGGCGGCCCGGCCGGTTTCGACGCGGGCCGTGAGCGTCCGGGCCGCCCCGGCCAGGGTGTGCTCCTCACCCGCGCCGGCCACCTCGACGAGGAGCACGTTGCCATCGTCGATGGTGTGCCGCACGTCGAGCTGACCGGAGACCTCGCGGTCGAATTCCCGGAACGCGTTGAGCACCGTGGTCAGCGACGGTGGCTGGCGCGGCGCCGCGACCGCCGACAGCGCCGCCTGCGCGGCCGACCGGACGTCACCGACCTGCCCGGGGTGAACGATCCGGGTGAGCTCAGCGGCGGTCGCCGCGGCGGCCAGGCCGGGCAGCGTGATGCACTGGGTGAACCGGTGCGCGGCGGCGACCATCTGAGCGGTCTTTTGGCGGACGTCCTCGACGGCGTTCTCGCTGCGCGTCCGCGCTGTGCCGATCTTCTCGCCCAACCCGGAAGCGGCCTTATCGGCCGCCCGCCACTCCCGGTCGGCCCGGTCGCGGGCCGACCTGGTCTGGGCCAGCTCCGCCCGGGCTTGCTCGAGCGAGAGGTCGACAGCTTCGTGCTGGGCGGCGAGCTCGCTCGCGGCGGCGTGCCAGTCGGCCCAGTGCTCGTCGGCGGCCTGCTCGGCAGTGTCGCGTACGGCCGAAGCCTCCCCGGCCCGGCCGAGCTGCTCGTCGTGCCGCTGCGCCCGCTCGGCTAGGCGGATGAGTTCCCGGCCCAGCTGTGTGCTCTTATCCTGCGCCCGGCGGGCGGCGGTCGCGGTGGCTTCGAGTGCGTCTGTCTCGGCGGGCAGGCCATGGTGGGCGCAGGTGGCCTGGTGGGTGCTCATTTCCGCAGCCCACGTACGGCGAAGCTGGCGGGCGCGCTCGGCCTCCTGGCCGGCCCGGGCGGCGCTGGCGTCGGCCCGGGTGCGCGCCTCGGCGGCGACCCGGCGGCCGGCGTGCAGGTCGGCCGAGCGAGGGGCCGCTCGGACCAGTGCATCGAGCCGGCCGGTGCGGGCGTCCAGCTCGGTGCGGCGCTGTTGCCTGCGCCGGGCTTCCCGGGTGAGTCCGTCGAGCTCGGCGTCGATCTGCGCGATCCGCTCCTGACGATGCGCGGCGCGAGCGGCCGCGCCGATGTGCCGGGCCCGGCCGGGGACGTGCCGACCGCGCAACGGGCCGTTACACCAGCTCCCGTCCGCGGACACGCTGGTCTTGGCGCTGGGGTCGTCGAAGCCGATGCTGCCCAGTACCACGGCGATCGTTTCCGCGGGCAGTGTGGCGGCCGGATCCGGACGGAGCGCGACCGAGAGCGGCCGCCCGGGCCGCGGGCCGCCCGGCCCGGGCGGGCTCAGCAGCAGCTCGCCGTCGGCGGCGCGCAGGGCGCCGTCCGACTGGATGACGGCACCGAGCAGTCCGGCGGCGAGCAGGGCTCCCTCTAGCCCGGCGTTTCCGGCGTCGGTCAGGTGGCCGGTGAAGTCGACACATTGCCACAGCGGCTCACCCGCGCGTTCCGGAGCGAGCCAGGGCGGGTCGGCTGGCTTCGGGTCCCGTTCGGCGGCCAGGTCCTCGCGCTCCGCGCGCAGTGCCCCCTCCCGTTCGCGCGCACGGTCTTCGGCCACTCCGAGGTGGGTTCGTTCGGCATCGATCGCGCTCCGGGCGGGACGGGCGGCCTCGGCGGCTGCTTCGTCCAGGCGGGCGAGGGAGCCTCGGTCCTGGCCGGCCACTGTTTCGCCGGCCACTGTTTCGCCGGCCAGTGTTTCGCCGGCCAGTGCCTCGGCGTCGAGGATCAGCGGGCCGACGACCGGGTGGGCGGCCCAGTCGGTCTCGCCCAGCAGCTCCCGGGTTTCCCCGCCAGCGGTCCAGGTACGCCAGGCCTGGGTCAGGGCGATGGCCGCGGCGTCCCGTTCGGCCTCCTGTTGCTCCGCCGTGTGGGCGTCGTCGGCGGCGGCGGCCCGCAGATGTTCCGCTTCCGCTTCCACCCGCGAGACCTGTTCCTGGACCTGGGCGAGTCTTCGGGCCTCGCTGAGCCGTCGTCCGGCCAGGGAAAGGCGCTCGGCCGCGCTGACTGCGGCGGCCGCGGCGGTCTGCTGTGCTCCGTTGACGTCGCCCGGGATGATCTCGGCGAGGGCCGCCACCGGCCGGATGACCGGCTCGGGATCGCGGTGGCGGCTCCTGCGCAACAGCAGCGGCGCGGAAGCCGGAACCCGTTCGATCGTGCGCACCTCGGCGGGCAGGCCACCCGCGGGCAAGCCGGCGTCACCCAGGCATTCCCGGGCGGCGGACAGGGCCGCGGCGGCTTCGCCGGCGGCCTGCCGGAGCTCCCCGAGGGCGCGGTCGGCGTCGTCCACAGCGCGGGCGTGGTTCGCGCGCTCCCGCTCGGCGCCGGCGAGTGCCTGGTCGGCCGCGGCGGCGAGCGCCGCTTCGGCCCGGTCGCGCTGGACGAGGTCATCGGCGGTCTTGAAGATCTCGCGGGACTGGATCGCCGTCAGCACGTCGTCGATCTCGGCGAGCTCCTCGGCCAGCTGCTGGGCCTGCGCCGTGAGCCGGTTTGATTCCTCCTCCAACCCGGTCAGTTCGGCCGCGCGGCGCTCGGCCGTGCCTTCGGCCTCGGTGACCGCGTCGGCGGCGGCCATCGTGTCCTGGGCCGCGGACCGCAGCGTTTCTGCGGCGTACCGCTGGTACACGGACAGGAACGCGGTTACCTGCTGCGCCGAGTTCTCGAGCCGTTCCTGTGCGGCGCGGGTCTCGGTGAGGCCGTCGAGCTGTTCGCCGGCCCGGGCGAGGGCCTCCTCATGCAGCGGCGGCAGTGATTCCAGCAGGATCTGCGGCAGCCGGCCCTCGTCGATGCGGTTGCCGACATCGGGCGCGCGCAGCGTGTGCAGCAGCTGCAGCAGGCCGTCGTACCGGTCGCGGCCGGCGTCGCCGCCCAGCCCGAACACCTCGGTGCGGATGCGGTCCCGGTGCGCGCCCGGTGAGTCGGTGATGCGCTCGGCCCCGACCAGCTCGGTCAGCGCGTCACGGGAGAGCGGCTCGCGGGAGCCGGACATGAGCTCCAGGCCGTCGCCGACCCGTAGGGCAGTGGTGAAGTACCAGACCTTGGTGCTGCTGGCGGACTGGCTGTGCCGGACCAGGGCCCCGACGGTGAGGTAACCGTCTGGCCGGCCCAGCTCTGACCGGCACAGCTCGAGCCAGAGGTAGCCGGTGCGGTTGGACTGGCCCTGCGCGCCGGTGCGCATCAGCTCGTCGAGGTTCACCCGGGCCGCGCCGGTGGCGTCCATCCGGCGGCGGTCGGCGTCGAGCAGGAACGGCAGCAGCATCTCCAGCGCGCGGGATTTCCCCGACCCGTTCGTCCCCCGCAGGATCATCCGGCCGCCGCTGAGATCGAACTCGTTGTCCAGGTAGTGCCAGACGTTGACGATGCCGGCCCGGGACAGCCGCCAGCGCTCGTCGAAGCGGCGCGGAGCACGTTGCTGACTCATCCGGGCGTCTCCTCGTTCACAGCGGTTTTCACGTGTGGCTGGTAGCGCGCCGCGAAGGGGAAGATCGCCAGCCCGCCGTCTAGGCGGCGGCCCAGGCGCAGGGCCTCGAGCAGGTCGACGACGTCGCCGCGGAGCGCGTCCAGGGACTCGCCGTACGCGCCCTTCCAGACGCTCCGGTAGCGGGCGGCCAAGCCGCCCAGCACCGCATCGACCTGCGGCCACGGGGCGAACGCGCCGGGCAGCGGGCTGCCGTCAACCAGGACCGCGGATTCAGCCGACGGCTGCAGAGCCGTGATCAGCTCGTCGAGCAGCAGCAATGCCGCCTGCTTGGCGCTGCCGCTGCCGGGGAAGTCGAGATCGGTGAGCGCGCCGGACGGATCGTAGGCCAGCGCGCCTTCGGCCCGGACTTCCAGCACCAGGCCGAAGTTCTCGTCGAGGTGCCGGGCCAGCTCATTCCGGTCACGGGACAGCACGTCGAGCTCGTCGTCTCCAAGCTCCGCCCGGAAGAGCGCCGGGTTCTCCACCAGCCGCTGGCGCAGCCGACGGCGAGGCGGCTCGGGGTGGCGCTGCGCCCAGGTGTCCTCGGCCGTCACGAAGTGGTGCAGCGGGCTCGGCAGCAGGTGGATCAGCAGCGAGCGGTTGATGCTGAGCAGGGCCTCGTCTTCGGGACGCTCACCCCAGGCGGTGAGCGAGCCGTCCGTCTCGCTCACCACGCCCCAGGCCACCAGCAGCCGCAGCGCCGTCACGAGCTGCCGCCGGTCGCTGAGGCTGTCGGTAATCGTGATCGACTGCTCCGCCCCGTCCGCCCGGATCTGGTCGACCAGTGCCGAGATGAGAATCTGCTCGCCCACGCCCGGCGCGAGCAGGGCGGCGCAGACCAGCGCGAGATGGACATAGGTGGCGGCGGTAAAGGGGCTGTCGTCGGTCGCGCGTCGCGCCGGGCGGACCGGGGCGGACGCCGGCAGCGGCGCCTTCACCAGGCGGGCGAAGCTGGACTCGACGATCAGCGCGTACCCGAGCTGGCTGGCGAACATGGATTTCAGGGCCGCGGCGTGGCGGCGCACCAGGTCCAGTTCGGCTGGCTGCCGGGCGGCGGTGAGAATGGGCGCGGACAGCAAGTGCCGGGCCGCGATTCGCCGCTCGCCGGCATCGAGCCCGGCCGTCGAGACGCGCGGGGCCGTCATACCGCCGCCTCCCGCTCGCCGGGCGCCCACTGCGTGGTACCCGACACCGACAGGCTCAGGCCGACGAAGGTCGTCGTTCCGTCGGAGCTGGTGACAACGGTGTCGAGCCCGGGGACCGCGCGCAGGCGCAGGCCGACGTCGTGGTCGGTGGTTTCGTCGCGATGCCGGGCCAGCAGCTCGGCCACCAGGTCGAGGAGCAGGTTGCGGGCGGCGGGTGAAATGGCGGCGCCGTGCAGGGCGCCGGTGAGCGCTAGCTCGGCCGCGGCGGCCTGGCGCTGCTCGGCCTCGTGCCGCGCCTCGGCGGTCAGGCGGAGCCGGTCCGCGGTCGGGTCGGGAACACGGGACGTGCGTCCGCGCATCGCGCGGTCGCCGCGTTCCCGCAGCGATACGGGGACGTGCACCGGATCGGAATTCCACCACGACGTCATCGGGCCCGCGCGCGGATCGGGTTCGTCCGGGCCGAAGAGCAGGTGCCGAGACGGATAAGCGCCGAACGTGGCCGCGTAGAGCCGGTGGGCGCCTTCGTCGTCAGCCGCGGCGAACCAGCGGGCGAGCCGGAGGAAATCGGCCCGCCGGGAAAAGCCCGTCCCCGACGAGTCGAGCAGCCGCTTGGCGTTGGTGATCAGCTGGCCGAGCGCCTGCCCGGCGGCCGCGCGAAGCTGCTCGGGGCCCGAAGCGCCGTGGGCGTCGTACCAGTAAGCGAGCTCTTCCCAGTCCGAGCGTGTCCGTCCCTGGGCTCGCTCGACGGGTGTGCCGTCCGGCAGGGTGAGCCCGGGCAGCCGCGCCAGTGCTTCGAGCAGCGGATCGACCAGCGTCAGGACCAGGCCGATCCGGTGGGCGACCGCCGGGGCATGCCGGTTGACGTCGGCGGTGATCAGGTCGATGTAGACCAGCAGCAATTCCTTGAAGTGCGCGTACTCCTCGCCGCCGAGGTCGTAACGACTGAGGATGCCGGCCAGGTAGGCGTAGAAATCCCGGACGCTGTCGGTGAACAGGCGCTGGTTGCCGAATACCGTGGTGACCTCGCCGGCCAGGGCATCGGCGTCGATCTCCTGGCGGTCCAGCATCGCCAGGATGCGGTCGAGGGACTGGACGATCTGGCCGAGCAGCTCTCGCGCCACCTCGCGCGCGCCGTCACTGGCGTGCAGGATGGCGACCGCCTCTCGGTGCAGGCGTCCCCCGAGCTTGGACACCTGGTAGCGGGAGCGGGACCGGATGTACTCGGCGACCGTGCTCACCTTCGCGTCGCGAAGAGACGGCACGAGATTGCCCCAGCCGACGAGCTGCCGGCAGCGCGCCTCCACGACGTCGCGGTCCACGGCGCGGCCGCGCTCAGCGAGCTGGGTGGCTACCTCGGCGGCGGACAGATCGGTGAGCAAGGTGGCGGAGAACAGATCCATGATCGCCAGGTAGTCGGCGGACTCCTCAGCGGTCAGGTAGCGGAACAGGGCATGCCGGGAACCGTCCGCCGCAGGCGGCGAGACCGTATCCGAAGGCTCCACAGCGGAAAGGCTAGAGGAGCCCGCCGACATTTCCAGGCCTCCTCGCCGGATCCGGCACCAGACCCGCATAGTCGTGCATCGTCCCCCTGCCGGGCGCGAACCCAAGTGCCGGGCATGCGTGATGTCTGGAGCGCCGCGGCGATCGGCTCGCTCACCTCCGAGCTGGACAAGCGCACCGATGATCTGCACACCCGGGCCGCGGCCGTGCTGGAGCAGCTGATCGGCTGGGCGCAACGGCAGTTCGAGGCCATGGGCCGCCCCGACGCCAGGGAGCTCGCGGTGACCCTGGTCGCCACCTACGAGGGCATCGCCCTGCTGGCGAACACCCTCGGGGATCCCGGCCTGGTCAGCGCGGAGGGCCGCCGCCTGGAACGCTGGATCGACGACCTGGCCGGCGTTTCCGCGGAAACATAAAGGAAGACATGCGTCAAAACATTGGCGAGGCATCAGCAGCGATAACTTTCAGTGATCGCTGCTGATCATTGGGTAGCTGATGGGTCCCGGCAGCGGTTTACCCGCTGAGGATAATGATGTGGATCTTGCGGTCGCTGATGCGCCGGGCGTATGCCTCGTAGTCGCCGTAGATCGTCCGGGCCCGGCTCCAGATCGCCTGCCACTCGTCGTCGTCGGCCTCGCGGGCGGCGGCGGCGCTCCTGTTCTGGTAGGTGACCTCGGCGCGCGGCTTGGCGCGCAGGTTGTAGTACCAGCCCGGCGTGCCCGGCTGCCCGAAATGGGTGCCGATGACCGCGATGTCGTCGCCGAACGGCACGCCGAGCAACGGCGTCGTGCGCGGCTGGCCGCTGCGGGCTCCGGTGGTGGTGACCGTCAGGACCGGGATCCCGGCCGTGAGACCCGCCAGCGTGGCCTGGCCCCGGCTCATCCGCAGCACGAACTTGTCGACATGGTGTATGGACCTGGCGAACACCCAGGCGCCCGGTCGTGAGGAAGAAATGTGCCACAGCGCCCGCTGCGCGGCATTGGGCGCGGGAAGCGTGTAGCCGAGCGACTCGACGAGTCCCATGAAAGCAGCGTAGAGAGGCGGCCGGGCCGTCGCAATGAGTCAACGGCGCCCGAGCAGGCGCGCGAGCTCGGCGGATCGCACCAGACAGCGTGGTCAGGGATCGGTGCGGCTGTGGTCCTGAGGGTCTAGCGCCTCGTGGGTCACCTGCGGCTGAGGCGCGGCCTGCCGGGATTCACCGGGCACTGCCTCCTGCGCCACGGCGGCGCCCGCCATGGTCATGTCCGCGTCGGGCCCTGCTGCGCCGGCCTCGGGCCACTGCTTGAGCTCCACCTGCGGGATCAGCCAGGTGGCCAGGAAGGCGAGCGCGGCGATCGGCACCGCGACCAGGAACACGGTCTGGATCGACTCGGCGTAGCCGGCCACGAAGCCCTGGTGCACCGCGGCGGGCAGGTGGGACAGCAGCGCGGGGGTGGCGTCCGCGCTGCTGAAGCCGTGCGGCAGGGTGACCCCGTGCAAGTGCTTGGCCAGGTTGCTGACCAGCACGTTGGAGAAGATCGCGCCGAAGATCGCGGTGCCGAACGACCCGCCGATCGAACGGAAGAACGTGGCGCCGGAGGTCGCGACGCCCAGTTCGCTGTGCGGCACGCCGTTCTGCACGATGATGACCAGCACCTGCATGACACCGCCGATACCCATGCCGAGCACGAGCATGTAGGCCGCGTCCTGGAGGGTTGATGAGCCCACGCCCATCAGCGAGAGCAGGTACATGCCGAGGGTCATCATCGCGGAACCGGCGATCGGGAAGAACCGGTACTTGCCGGTCTTCGAGATGATCTGCCCGGACGTGATCGAGACCGCGAGCAGCCCGGCCATCAGCGGGAGCAGGTACACCCCGGAGATGGTCGGCGAGATGCCCCGGACGACCTGGAAGAACGCGGGCAGGTAGGTGATGGCGCCGAACATCGCGAAGCCGACGATGAAGCCGACCAGGCTGGTCACTGAGAAGATGCGCAGCTTGAACAGGTGAAGCGGCAGGACCGGCTCGGCGGCCCGCCGCTCGACCAGCACGAACACGCCGATCAGCAGTACGCCGGCCGCGCCCAGGATGTAGATGGGCGTCGACCGCCATGGGTAGGTGGTGCCGCCCAGGCTGGTCAGCAGGATCAGCGAGGTGGCGGCCGCCGACAGCACGAGGGTGCCGAGGTAGTCGATCACGTGGTGCACCCGGCTCAGCCGGCCGGGCACCTGGCTGGCCACCACGGCCAGCGCGATCAGCCCGATCGGAACGTTGATGTAGAAGATCCAGCGCCAGGACAGGTTGTCCACGAAAACGCCGCCGAGCAGCGGGCCGATCACGCTGGAGACGCCGAAGACCGCGCCGAACAGGCCCACGTAGCGGCCGCGTTCCCGGGGCGAGACGATGTCGCCGACGATGGCCTGCGCGCCGACCATCAGGCCGCCGCTGCCCAGCCCTTGCACCGCGCGGAACGCGATGAGCATGACCATGGACGTGCTCAGGCCGGACAGGATCGAGCCGACCAGGAAGATGACGATCGCGGCCTGGAAGAAGATCTTCCGGCCGTACTGGTCGCCCAGCTTGCCCCACAGCGGGGTGGACACCGTGGTGGCGAGCAGGTAGGCGGTGATGACCCAGGCGATGTGGGAACCGCCCTTGAGGTCACCCACGATCGTCGGCAGCGCCGTGGACACGATCGTCTGGTCGAGCGCGGCGAGCAGCATGCCGAGCATGAGCGCGCCGATGATGAGCAGGATGCGGCGGCGGCTGAGCCCGGGCAGGGCGCCGTTACCGGTGATGTCCGCGGCAGGCGGCTGGGGGCCGCCGGCGGGCGCGGGAGCGGCTGAGGCCATCAGTGGTTGTCCTTCCTGTCCGCCGCGTTCCCTTGCGGGGGGGTCTGGGGGGGTCGTTGCGGGGAGGGCTGGAGGAGGCGTTCCCCCGGGCTAGCACTGACGTGACGTAGGGCGCAGCGCTCGGGCAGCCCGTCGGCGAGCGCCTGGAACGCCAGGTCGATGAGCTGGTCGAGCGGCACCGTGCCGCCTGAGCCAGCCCAGAACGTCATGCTGGCGCGGAACACGCCGGATGCCATGGCGGCCAGCAGCCCGGGGTAGGGATCGCGCTCCGGATCGGTGCCGAGCCGCTCGGCGAGCCCTTCAGTGACTGCCCGCTCAACCAGCCCCATCTGCGCCGCGTGGGCCGCGCGCAGGTGCGGGTCGGCACGGGCCTCCTTCATCCGGCGCAGCCAGTCCGCCGGGTCGCCGCCGAGCTCGCTGAGCTCATCCGCTACTGCCCGGGCGTCACTGACCATGACCATGCGCAGCGCGTCCAGGACCGGCTCGCCGGGCGCCTGACGCACAACGCGCTCGCGCAGCGCCGTGATCCGGTCCGGGTCCGCGGCGAACAGTGCGGCTTCCTTCGACGGGAAGTAGTTGAAGAACGTGCGCGGCGACACGTCCGCCGCCTCGGCGATGTCCTCCACCGTGACGTGCGCGAAGCCGCGCTCGGCGACCAGGTCGAGCGCTACCCGGCGGAGCGACCGGCGGGTAGCCAGCTTCTTGCGCTCGCGCAGCGAGCTGCGCGGCTCCCCGGCATGAGCCGTACTAGCAAGTGTCATCGTGTGCTCACTACAACTTTGCATGGGATGTAAATTTGCACGTCGAGTAATGTTACACGACGTGCAACAGGGGGCGGCTGGCAGATGTTCCCGGTTAGCCAGCCGCGGCCGTGGCTGCGTGACCTGCCAGCCGGCGTCCCGCGTGCGCCGCAGTCGGAACCCTCTCTTCAGTCGGGTGATGTCGGCTGCAGCGATAGATGACGACAATAGATGCCGGAGAACCGGGAACGTCCACCTCACAATGAGCGGGGAAGTATGGCAAACGAGGATGTCAAAAGGGCCATGGAATCCACCCGGGAGATCGAACTGACGGTCACCGGCCGGACGTCCGGCCGCGAGATCTCCATCCCGGTGTGGTTCGTGCGGGAGGGCGAGAACCTGTATCTGGTGCCGGTCAACGGATCGGACTCCGACTGGTACAAGAACGTGCTGAATACGCCAATGATCCGCCTGGCCGCCGGGGGAGCGCAGCTGTCAGCAACGGCGACTCCCATCACGGATCCGGCCAGAGTCGGTGAGATCCTCGACATGTTCCGGGCCAAGTACGGCGCTCGGGACGTGGCGGCGTACTACCCGAAGCAGGATGTCGCGGTGGAGGTTCCGCTCGCCTGAACGGCAGAGGGAGGCAACGAGGCGACGACCGCGGCCGGAGTACTGTATACGGGTCCCTCTTGAGGGAACTGTTCGCGTCTGAGTGGCGACTACCTGGGCTGGTTAAGGATCATGCCTGATACCGATCCCATGCGGGTCACCGTGCTGGTGAACGGCCGGCGCGAGGAGGTCCGTACCGAGCAGGACACCGCGCTGCTGTACGTGCTGCGGAACCATCTCGGGTTGAAGGGCACCCGCTTCGGTTGTGGTCTTGGCCTGTGCGGCGCTTGCCTCGTACTCGTCGACGGCCGCCCCGCCTACTCCTGCGATACCCCGATGTGGGCGGTTGAGGACCGGGAAGTAACGACGGTGGAGGGACTGGGCCCGCCCGAGCGGCCGCACCCCGTCGCGCAGGCGATCATTGACGGGCAGGCCGCACAGTGCGGCTACTGCATCTCCGGCGTGGTGATCAGTGCCGCCGGGCTGCTCGCCACCAACGACGACCCCAGTGAGGACGAGGTACGCGCCGCGCTGGACCGCAACTTGTGCCGCTGCGGCGCGCAGAACCGGATCGTGCGCGCCGTGCGCGCTGCCGCTGCCAGCCTGCGTGCCAGCCGGGACAGTGCCAGCCGGGACAGTGCCAGCCAGGACAGTGCCAGCCAGGACGGGGACTGATGGCGACGTCACCCGAAGCCAGGACGGTGCTGCCGCCTTCGCTCGCGGCCAATCCCCGTCTCGGGGACTGGCTGCGCGTCCGGCCGGACGGCGTGGTGGACGTGCGTTCGGGCAAGGTCGAGCTCGGCCAGGGCGTGCTCACCGCGCTGGCGCAGGTGGCCGCCGAAGAGCTGGACATCGACGTCGCCCGGGTCCGCATGGTCGCGGCCGTGACCGGCATCAGTCCTGATGAGGGCTATACGGCGGGCAGCAATTCGATTCAGTATTCCGGTGCCGCCCTCCGGGTCGCGTGTGCCGAGGCCAGGGCAATCTACCTCGGCGTCGCCGCCGGCCGGTGGAACGTGCCCGCCGACGTGCTCACCGTTCACGACGGCACCGTTGCCGCACCGGATGGCCGGACCACGAGTTACTGGGAGCTGGCGGACGACGGGCTGCTGGACCGCCCGGCCACGGGCCTGGCCAAGCCCAAGGCGGCTTCGGATTACCGGATCGTCGGCACCAGCGTGCCGAGGGTGGACCTGCCCGACAAGCTGGCCCCGCGGCCTCGTTTCGTCCACGACCTGGCGCTCGACGGGATGCTGTACGGCCGGGTCGTTCGGCCTCCGTCCCGCGGTGCCACCCTGCTCGACGTCGGCGCGGAAGCGGCGATGGCGCTGCCAGGAGTCGTGACCGTCGTACGGGACGGGGGTTTCCTGGGCGTGATCGCCGACCGGGAGGAGGTGGCGCTGCGCGCCGTCGACCTGCTACGGGCGGAAGCGAAGTGGCAGGAGCAGCCCGCCCTGCCCGATGAGGACGATCTGCCCGCGTTCCTCACCTCCGCGCCCGCCGAGACCCGTGTCCTGGCCGAATCCGCCCCTCCCGCCGGCGCGCCGCCCGGATCTGCCGCGCGCTCGCACGAAGCCGCCTATCACCGGCCTTACCTTGCGCACGCGGCGATGGGACCGTCCGCCGCGATGGCGCTGGCCGGAAACGAGGGAAATGGGGGCGGCGTCCGGCTGGAGGTCTGGACGCACAGCCAGGGCGTGTACATGCTGCGCCGCGAGCTGGCCCGGGCGCTGACGCTGACTGAGGAACAGGTGCGCGTGCGGCACGTCGAGGGTGCGGGCTGCTACGGTCACAACGGCGCCGAGGACGCCGCCATGGACGCGGCCCTGCTCGCCATGGCCGTGCCCGGCCGGCCGGTGCAGGTCGTCTGGTCGCGCGCCGACGAGCTTGGCTGGGAACCCTACGGGCCGGCCGCCGTGGTCCGCCTCGCCGCCGACCTCGACGCACGCGGTGACGTGCTGTCTTGGCAGCACGAGATCTGGGGCAACGGCCACGTGACCCGGCCGGGGTTCGGCCGCTCGATCGGGCTGCTCGCGGCGAGCCACCGGGACGGCGGCGAGCCGATCGAGGCGGCGGCGGAGCCGCCGCTTGAGCGGGGTGGCGGTGCCGGCCGGAACGCCGTGCCGGGCTATGCGTTCCCGGCTTACCGTGTGGTGAATCACCGGCTGTCGGTGATGCCGCTGCGGACTTCCTCGCTGCGCTCGCTCGGCGGCTTCGTCAACGTGTTCGCGATTGAGTCGTTCATGGACGAGCTCGCCGAGGCGGCGGGCCGCGATCCGGCCGAATACCGTCTCGCCCAGCTGGCGGACCTCAGGGGCCGGGCGGTGATCGAGGCCGTCATCCGGCGGTCGGGCTGGGCCGGCTGGTCCGCGTCCGGGTCGTCCCGGTCCGCCGGCCATGGCATCGGCTATGCCCGTTACAAGAACAGCAGCGCCTACTGCGCGGTCGTCGCGGAGGTGGAGGCCGTCACCGAGGTACGGGTGCGCCGACTGACCATCGCCGTCGACGCCGGCTTGGTGATCAACCCGGACGGCGCCCAGAACCAGGTCGAGGGCGGCGCGATCCAGGCGACCAGCTGGACGCTGAAGGAACGCGTGCGCTTCAACCGTCTTACCGTTACCAGCGACACCTGGGACAGCTATCCGATTCTGCGGTTCTCCGAGGTGCCCGCGGTGGAGGTGGAGTTCTTGCCTGGCCACGGGAACCCGTCGCTGGGGGTGGGAGAAACCGCGCAAGGGCCCACCGCCGCCGCCATCGGCAACGCCCTCTACGACGCCCTCGGTGTCCGGGTGCGGACGCTGCCGCTCACCGGGCAGCAGATCATCGCCGCGATGCCGGACTGACCGCGGTTAGGCCTCTCAGCTGGCGGCCATCCGCCAGTGACGACGGAACGGGATCACGGCCGCCAGGATCAAGATGAGGCCGAGGATGCCACCGCCGAGGGGGCCGCGCTCCCGCAGCGTGCCGATCAAGGCAGCGTTCTTGCTGGCCAGGGCGGCCAGCTGGCGGCGACTTGAGCCCGACATCTTCAGGTCCATGTCGGCCACTACCAGCTTGCCCTGGCCATCGGGGCCGCGGAGCACCGACAGGACCCGCTGCTCGATGTCGATGACGACGCCGGTCCGCGGGTCGACCCAGAAGGTGTTGTCGGCTTGGTAGTAGCGGTCTGCGACGACGTTGCCGGCCTTCCCGCGCAGGCCCAGCAGCGACGAGGGCACCCCCGCCAGCTGGGCGACCGGGGTGGACGGTATGTGCTGGATGAACCGGTAGGTCATGATGCCCTGGACGCGCGCCGTACCGCTGTAGCTCGCCGGCCAGGCCGATTCGGCGTTGACGTCGAAGACCTGATATGTGGCCCTGCGCACGCCGATCGGCCAGAACAGCCCGACGCCGTGCTGGCGGACCCTGGTGTCGTCGTTGACCGCCGCACCGCAGCAGTCGAGCAGTTGCCCGGTGCGGCGGTTGAAGACGGCGCGTTGATAGGTGCTGTTCACCTGCACGCCGCGCTTCCGGTCGGCCAGGGCCGCGAACGAGTCCCACACCGCGGTCGTGCCGGTGCTGGCTCTGGGGTCCCCGCGGATGGTGAGGGTATAGGTAAGGGTGACGCCGTGCCGGGTCGTCAGGGAACCCTGGTCGAAATAGGAGGCGTCCGCGGCCTGCAGGGTGTCCGTCTGGTACAGATCGGCGGGTGCGGCGATCAGCCGGGGCGCGGCGTAGAAACGCAGGAGCAGGCCGGAAGCCACCAGGAACGCCCCCGCGCCGGCCAGGACCAGCCGGCCCCAGCCCTTGCCCTGCGGTTTGGCCAGTGTGACGGGGGCGGCAGGTGGCGGCCAGGCCCGATTGGGCGCCTGTTCTGATGGCAGCATCGGTTCCTCCACGGCGGCGGGGTGGATAGGGTGCGGCGGTTAGGCTGCGTCCTCGCCGGAGCCGGTGGTCTCCTCATGGACCGCACGGCCATGGGGAGTGATCGCTGCCTGGTCGGCGAACGGGCGCCGCTGCGGTCCCGCGGGAAGGTGCGCGTCGGCGAGGTGGCTGGCCAGCACGTCGCGCAGCGCCATCTGAAGGGTGGTCAGCGCGCCGCCGGCGGCGGCCCTGCGGAGCAGGTCGCGGTGGTGGGCGTCGCTCACCGTCTCGCCCTGGTCGGCGAGCATGACGGGGATGCCGTCGCGGACGCGGTAGAGGCGGCGCAGCCGCGGGTTGTACAAGACGTCGTCCTCGGCGAGGTACAGCAGCGCCTGCTTGTCGATGGGGCAGGCCAGCAGGTTGAGCAACAGCGGGTCCAGATTCATGGCAGAGACCTTTCCGTGGAGAAGGGCGGGACGGGACTGTGACGGGCACGCCGCCGGCCGCCGGGCTGGCGCCGGGAGGCGGCCCGTTCGGCCGCGACGGTAAGGATCACCGGCACGGCGACGGCGGCGACGCCGCCCCCCAGTCGCATGGCCAGCGGGGCCGGCCCGGCGGGCAACCGCTCGTGGAACAGCCACGAACCGATGACGACGAGGTATCCGGTGCTGATGATGTTCGCCGTGGGCAGGATGATGGACGCTGGGCTGCGCTGGAGCGCCGTCTGGAACAGGCACATTCCGGCCGCCGAGGAGGCGAGCACCGCGTACAGGTAGGGCGACAGGACGGCGGCCATCAGGAGCCCGCCAGCGCGGTGGGGCGGCACCACCGCACCTGCCCTGGCCGCCGCGGTGTGGATCGCAAGAGCCGCAGCCGGTACGTGCGGTGCGGCCCGGCTGGTGAAGATCGCGGCCGACAGTGCCTTGAGGGCGAGTCCGGCGACCCCGTACATGAGCCCGGCGCACAGGCCGTAGCTAACGCCGCTGACCGGGTAGCGGTGCCGGCGGCTTGACGCCCGGTAGAGCCAGCCATAGATGACCAGGCCCGCCAGGCAAGCGGGAGCCGCGGCCGCCGCGATGGCGATTCCGGCCGCGTGGGCTCCCGCTCCCGCGCTGTGGCCGACCGACAGGCCCAGCAGCAGCACCGCGATGGCGATGATTCCGATGCAGGCCAGCTCGGTACGCCCGAGTCGTTCGTGCAGCACCAGCCGCGAGAAGACGATCGTTACCACCACCCCGCAGGCCTGCAGCGGCTGGGCCACCGTCAGCGGTACCAGGGACAGCACCAGGACTTGCAGGACCAGGCCGCCGCAGATCAGCGCGAAACCTGCCAGCCACGCCGGCGCGGTGAACAGCGTGCGCAGCAATCGCCAGAGGTGATGCGCGTCGATGGCGGGCAGGCGCGCGAGAGCGCGCTTTTCCAGGATGAAGCCGAAGTTGTAGATGACGCTGGCCGCCACGGCCAGGATGATCCCGGGATGAGCGATCACGGCGGCCTCCCCTGGGGCGGCGCGGCCAGCTCGGCGAGCGCCCGGCAGTAGCCGGCGGTGAAATCCGCGGCGGCGCCGGAGTCCAGGAGCGTGTGCCGGTAGTGGACACACAGGTGCAGCCGGCCGGCGACGGTCACGGCGCCCACCGCCAGGCCCCGGGGCATCGGGGCGGGGCCGGAGAACCACAGCGGTTCCCGGCCGCTGCCGCTGAAGCTGGGCGGGTCGATGAGCACGCCCAGGTTGCTGACCAGTGAGGTATCGGTACATACCGGCCTGGCCAGGCGGCGGGCCAGGCGCGCCGTGTGCCGCTTTACCGCGACCGGCGCCCAGCCCGCGGCCAGCAGCCTGCTCACCGTGTCCAGACCGGGGCGGGGCTGCCGCTTGCCGGCCCTGGTCTGGACCACGACGTGCGCGAGCAGGCCAGCCGCGTCGGCGCGCTGGCCGGGACCAGCGGTCACCCGGATCAGCCGCGACTGGTTACCGGGCCCCTCCCACCGCCGCTGCGGGTCCCGGCCGTTGACTGGCACGGTGATCCGGATCGTGCCGCTGCGACGACCATGGGCCGCGTTCCACCGGTCCACGGTCAGGATCATCGCCGCGATGAGCAGATCGTTGACCGTCGGGTGCGGGCCGCTGCCCTGGCGGCTCGGCCCGGGAACCGGAACCGATTTCTGCACGAAACCGTATCCGGGCCGGTCGGGTTGGGCGGCGTGCGCGGCGATCCGCGTTACCACGCCAGGCGGCAACGGCAGGCCGGGCCGGCTACCGCCGCGCCGGGGCGCCGCGGCCTGCCCGCGCCGGGACCGGAGCGGGACCGGCGGCTGGACCGGACCGGGGCCGGGCCAGGAGGGCCGAACGACCTGCGGGCGGATGCTCGCGACCGCCGATTCCTGGTAGCCGGCGCAGATCGCGGAGAGCAGAGCCAGGCTGGAGACGCCGTCGAAGGCGGCGTGGTGGACCTGCATGATCACGACGTCGTGCTCAGGTCCGACCGCCAGGAGCACACGCGCCGCGGTGTCGTTCAGGGACATCGGCCAGGCGGACAGCAATTCCCGCAGCGTGGCCAGCTGACCCGGGCTGCTCCAGCCGGCCACCGTGAGCAGCGTGGCTTCCCGGCCGGGCGCGGGACGGACGGCGGGTGCGGCGGTTTCCCAGCGCAGGCGGCGGCTCCATCGCGACGTGGCGGCCGCGTGCCGCCGCGCCGAGGGGTCGGCGGCCAGCGCGCCGGCCAGCGCCGCCTCCAGCGCCGCCGGGTCCAGGTGGCCCCGGGCGTGCGTCTCGAGCTGCACCAGGCTGGGCTCCTGGGCGTTCTCGAGGTAGACGTCGAGTTCCTCGATCGGGGCGAACGGCCAGGACGCCGGCGCGCCGGGCGCGTCCCTGAGCGTGGTCACCCCCCGTACCCCTCGTCCCTCGGGACTGCGGCGCTTGTCCGGCGCTGCACTCCCCGCGCGGTCGGCGTCAGCGCGGCGGCCAGGGCGATCAGCGCGGCGGCCTGGGCGGGCCAGCCGAAGGCCCCGGCGTCGACTCCAGCGCCGTGGCCGAGGCTGGTCAAGGCCAGCGCCCCCGCGACGCACATCGCGGTAAAGGCCAGCCACGGCACCCATCGCGGCCGCCACCAGCCCAGCGCCAGCACCACCGGGACCGCGGCCACGAGGGGCCCGCCGACCAGGGCTAGCACCACGGCCACGGCGGCCACCGCGAGCCAGTATCCGAGCGGGCCGGGGCCAGGCGATATCTCGGCCCGGCCCGGCCCGGCCCGGCCTGCCGCCGCCAGGCTCGGCCGCAGCCGCGGACGAAGCCGCCGGGGCCACGCCGCGGCCGCGATCAGCACGCAGGCCGCCAGCGCGGATCCGGCCAGCAGCCACCGGTACCCGGTCGCGGGGGTGAAGGCCATGACGACCCGGCCGCCGGCGCCAGCCGGCACCACAAAGGCCTGCTGCCAGCCGTCCAGGGTCACCGGCGTGAGCCGGTGCCCGTTGAGGGTGGCGGTCCAGCCCGGGTTGGCCACGTCGTGCACCTCCAGGTACGACTGGCGGCCGGGGCCGATCGTTGCCGTGCGGTACTCGGCTCCCCACGAGCCGATCCGCAGCTGACGAGCCGCCGCGACGGCGCTGGCCGGCCCTGTGCTGGACGACGCTGTGCTAGCCGGCCCTGTGCTGGACGACGCTGTGCTGGCCGACGCTGTGGCCGCGAGCAGGCTCAGGTCGGTAACGGCCAGCGGCACGCCGGTCCCCGGCGAGGTCAGCCAGTGCCGGCCCGCGCTCAGCGTCAGCGCCGTCCCCTTCGTGCACAGGTGCAGCGGCAGCGGGGCGAGGTCGGTGAGGTCGTTCACGGTGCCAGAAACCGACGTGGGATAGGTGTGGCCGTCTACCGTCACCGGCGGCCCCTGCCCGCAGCTGAGCCTGAAGGGGGCGGCGGGGGCGGGAACGCCAGTACTCAGGCCGGCCAGCGCGGGAACGCTCAGCCTGGCCAGCCCGACAGGTAGCTGCTGGGCCTGTCCGGCCAGCGGGTTGTAGGCGGTGGTCGGCATCACGCCGGGGAAGCTGATGTCCAGCTGGTCGGTGATCAGCGGGGGGAAGCGCAGGACGCCGCTGTCCGGCACCGGCACGTCCCGGGTTCCGCCGGGGCTGGTGATCAGCACGCGGGTCGGTTCGGCGGCGATCCCCACGGTCGACGCCACCAGGTCGATCTCGCTGATGGTCCGCTGCCCCTTCCATCGCAGGTGCAGGGTGGCGCGGGGGCCGGCCGCCAGCCAGCCGGTGCCGCCGCTGCTCTGCAGGAGGTTCTGCGGGCGCAGCGCGGGCAGCGAGCCGAAGGTGGAGCTGGCGGTGATGTGCAGCTGCGCCGGCGGTGAGGAGCCGACCCGGTCCAGGAGCGCGTTGAGCGCCGCGCCGGGTACGGCGGTGACACTTGCCGACACGGCAAAACGCTGGGCGGCGGGGGTGGTGTATGTCCGGTCGAGGGCCGGTTCCGGGGGCGCGCCTGGCAGGCCGAACGTCGCGGCGGTTTCGCGGTGGAAACTGAAGGAGGGCGCGGGCCCGGCCAGCTCCTCGGCGGGCTGAAGGAAACGGGTGACGCGCACGCCGGGAATGGTGACCTCGCTGATGCCCGCGCCGGGCCCGCCGGAAGTGCCGCCGCGGGTGGCGGCGATGGTGATCCGCAGCCAGCTCGTGGTGCCCGACGGGACGGTGACCGGCTGGGGCGCTCCCGTGACCTGCGTTCTAGTGACGGCGCGGCCCGCGGCGGTGGTGATCACCAGGCGGGTCGTCACCGGCCGCGGAATGTCGTCAAGCAGCCGCACCGTCAGCGGCCCGGACAGGCGCAGCGGGTGGCCGAAGCCGATCTGGATCCACTGCCCGCCAGCGCGGCTGGCGCTCGCCTCGGTCCAGGCGGTGGACGGGTCACCGTCGAACGCGTTGACCGGGTCGCCCTGCGGCACCTCCCACAGCCAGGACCCCGCGGACGAGGCGGTGACGCTGGCCGCGCCGGTGAGCACGGCGACGGTCTGATGGCCGGCGGTGCCGGGCGGCAGGAGCTGGCGGGGCGGCTGGCCGGGCGCGCCTTGCGGGTTATCCGGCGGGATCGTGCCGGTCGCGGTGTAGGTGTAGGAGGTGTTGCCGGTGGGCAGGCCGAAGACGGTGTCGGCGCGGCGGAGCCCGTCGGTGACGTCTTGCTGGACGGCGGGCGGGCCGGCGCCGGTGTCCTGGCCGGCGATCACGGCCGCCCGGCCGCCCGGCATGCCCTGGGCCACCAGTTGCAGCAGCGAGGCGGGGCCGCCGTCGACGAGCGTGGTCGAGGCGGCGGGCAGGACGGCCGCGGGCCCGCCCGGCCGTTCGGCCGGATTGGCGGCCTGGAAGATCTCGACCGGGGGATACTGCGGCTCGATCGCCTCAACCTGCAGGGCGGTTCCCTGGCCGACCGGGCCGGCCGGCACCGGCTGGCCGAACGCGGCGACCCGGGTGAACCCCGACCCGGCCAGCGCGGCGTGGACCACCGTCGGCGGGGTGTAGCCGAGCTGGGCGGGATCCAGGTCGTTACGGACCAGGACGTAACGGATGTCGGCCCGGGCCAGGTAGCCGGGCAGGCCCGGTGAGGCGGTGCCCGATTCGATGGCCTGCTCGGCGCCGTTCAGCAGGTCGCTGACCCCGCCGCCGCTGAACGGTACCAGGTTTCGCTGCACCCACGGGGAGCGGGCCAGCGGCTCAAGCGGTTCGTCGATGGGCTGTCCCCAGGTGTAGATGCCGTGCGAATCGGCCGGCACCACCAGGGTCGTCTCGGTCTTGTCGTGCGAGGCCAGCCACGTGGCCGCCTGCTGCCAGTAGCCGGGTACCTGGCTGAACGAGCCGGGCTGCAGCACCTTCCCGTTCAGGTAGGGCAGGCCCATGCCCGCCAGGACCACCACCGCGGCGGCGCAGGCCGTGCGGCGCCCGGCCGACCGTGGCCACACCCCGCGCGCCAGGACGTGCGCGATCCCGAGCGCCAGCACCACGGCCAGGGCCGGTTCGATCTTGTAGACGTTGCGCAACGCCGACGCCGGCCCGTCCAGCAGCACCTGGACCTGGTGGTGCAGCGGCCCGCCGAGCGGTCCGGCGTAGCCGGTCAGCGCCCACAGGGCGGCTACGGCGGCGGTGCCGCGCAGCCATCCCGCTTCGGGCAGGTCGCGACGGGCCAGTCCGGCCAGGCCCGCCGCGACCGCTACGGTGCCGCCCGCCACCGCCCATGCCGAGCCCACCATCACCGATCCGGCGGTCAGCCACGGCTGCCCGAAGTTCAGGTACGCGACCCAGTTGCCGCTGCCGCGCAGGGCCGCCGCCGCCGACATGGTCTGGGTGGTGGTCGCGGCCTGCTCGATGTAGGGCAGGAAGTTGAAGCCGTACCGTGCCTGGTACAGCAGCGGCACGAGCCACCACGACGTGGCCAGCAGCACCGCCGCCGTCCACCAGGCCGCCAGCACCCACCGGCGCCGCCCCGGCCGGGTCAGGGCGTACAGGCCGGCCGGGACGATGGCGGCCAGGGTGGAGGCCGCGTTGACCCCGCCCATGCACGCCACGACGAGGCCCGAGCGGGCCGCGCCCGTCCATGCTGGGCCGGAGCGGGTCAGCGGCAGCACGGCCCACGGGGCCAGCACGCCCGGCAGCACCCCGGCGGAGGCCGAGCCGACCAGGATGGTGAAGGTCGGCCACAGCGCGAACGCGGCCCCGGCCAGGAGCCGCGTCGGCCGCGATCCGATGCCCAGGGTCTCGGCCAGCTTGACCGGGCCCCAGAACGCCACCATGAGCAGCAGCGACATCCACGCCCGTTCGGTCAGCCACACCGGCACGTGCAGCAGGTGCGCGACCAGGTAGAAGGCGCCCATCGGGAAGGCGTAGCCGATGTACTGGTCCTGCAGGCCGCCGAACCCCTCCAGCGGGTTCCACAGATGCCACAGCTGCCGGTAGAAACCCACCGGATCGATGTCCACGCCCAGCTTGGTGTCGAACGTCATCCGGCCGGGGTCCGCCGCGATCAGGGCGGCCAGCACCAGGACCCAGACCACCACGGTCCAGCGCAGGCCGGCCCGTTCCGCGGCCTCTCCCCAGCCACGCCGCCGCCGCCGGGGAGGTGGGCTCCCGTCGTCCGAGGAGCCGGTCTGATGGCTGAAGATCTCCTCGAGCGAGAGCCGCTGCGTCGTCACGCCCGCCGCCGCAGTATGACCAGGAGGTTCCACGTCAGCAGTTCGCGCAGCCCGGGCAGGTAGATCAGGAACCGGCAGCAGCGCGGGTAGTAGCGGGGCCGCGCCTCGACCACGGTGACATCGGCGCGGCGGCGCACCAGGGCCAGGACGCGGCCGACGCCGAGCGGAAACATACTCTGCCCGAACAGGTTCTTGGGCTCCCGGCCGTGGCGGCGGGCATAGCGGCGGGCCGCGTAGCCCCCGCCCAGGTAGTGGAAGGGGGACGTCTCGTGGCCGCCCCACGGTGACAGCCACGCGGTGTAGGACAGATACACCAGCCCGCCGGGCCGGGTCACGCGGATCATCTCGTCGATGAACCCCGCCGGGTCCTTCACGTGCTCGAGCACGTTGCAGGAGAAGCAGACATCCACCGTGGCGTCGGCCAGCGGCAGCCAGTAGCCGTCACCGATCACGCTGGCCCGGCCGGGGTCGCCGTGGCTGTACAGCTCACCGGGATCCGGCTCGACCAGGAGGCACTGGGCGCCGCGGTCGCGGAAGGCGTCGGCGAAGTACCCCGCGCCGCCGCCGACGTCCACCACCTGGCGCCCGTCGAGTTCCGTGTGGCGTTCCACCAGGGCGACCGAGTCGCGCGCCAGCAGGGTGTAGAAACGGCCTGGATCCGACTGCTCGTGAGCGAAGGCCGCCAGCAGGCGAAACGCGCCGGCCGGGCGCAGTGCCGACGTAGTTCGGGCCGACGTGGTCTCTGAGGTGGTGGACGGGAGCGGGCCGCTAGGCATCCTTCCTCCTTGCCTCGGTCCAGGCGGGCTTGCGCCACGGGTGACGGCCCGTTGTTACCGGACGGTAGGTCACTCGTTGATGGTTCGTCAATAAAGTCCGGACAAAGACCTTCCAAAACCGCCACCGACCGCCCTACCCCCCCGGAGGACCGCCCAACCAGGCCGTCTTCGCACACGTTATTGACACTTGATCAATTCTGTGCCGACAATGGCGGCGCTGTCTCGCTGGCCCGGTCCGCGTGGAGGAGATCAGGCATGGAGATCGATCGGACCCTCCTTTCCCCAGTTCATCAGCGGCCGCGGCGCTGTCAGGGGGAGGGGGAGCCCAGCCAGGGGGAGCGCGAGGGCCGCCGGGTGGTGATCGTGGCGTGGCGAGACATCGCCAGCCCGCAGGCCGGCGGCTCGGAGTTGCTGGTCGACCAGCTCGCCGCGGGCCTGGTCGCCCGTGGTGACCAGGTCACGCTGCTGTGCGGCGGCCCGGCGGCCGCACATGATTATGACGTCGTGCGCAGCGGGGGGCCGTACACGCAGTTCGCGGGGGCCCCGTTCGCCTACGCGCGCCGGCTGCGCGACTGCGACGTGGTGGTAGAGGTCTGCAACGGCATGCCGTTCCTGGCGCCCCTGTGGTCCCGCAAGCCGATGGTCTGCATGGTCAACCATGTACACACCGACCTGTGGGCGCTGCGGTTCCCCCCGCCGCTGTCCACGGTGGGCCGGTTCATGGAGCAGCGGGTCATGCCGTGGGCCCACCGCCGCAGCCTGGTGCTGACGGTGTCCGCGTCGACGGCGACCGAACTTCAGTCACTGGGCGTGGACCGCGGACGCATCCGGCTGCTCCACAACGGGGTCGCCCCGGCCGGCCCGCCGACGCCCCGGTCTGGTGAGCCGCTGTTCCTTGCGCTCGGCCGGCTCGCCGAATACAAGCGCATCGACCTGCTGCTCCGGTTGTGGGACCGGGTACGCCCGGTGGTCGGCGGACAGCTGGTCATCGCGGGAGAGGGACCCGAGCGTGGTTACCTGGAGTCGCTAGCCGGACCCGGGGTGACCTTCGCCGGGAGGGTCAGCGAAGCGGAAAAGCACCGCCTGCTGGGAGCCGCCTGGCTGCTCGTGCATTCCGCGCTGATCGAAGGCTGGGGCATCGTGGTCACCGAGGCCGCCCTCCGGGGCACCCCTACGGTCGGCTTCGACGTTCCGGGACTGCGGGACTCCGTCGAGCACACCAAGACCGGCCTGCTGGCCCGCACCGAGGCAGAATTCGCCTCGGCGTGGGCGGCGCTGGCCCTGGCCCATGGGCGTCGCGCGGCCATGGGCGAGGCCGCGCGGCGGCGTGCCTCCGAGCTCACCTGGTCGACGGCGGTGCAGCACTTCTCCGCGGTCATCGATGAGGCCGTCGGCTCGCGGCCGCACCGCGACCGGCGGAGCTGACGGTGGCCGCGATGACACCATCTCACCCGGGCTTCGGCCGGAATCCGACCGGGCCCGGCGGGCTGCACGCCTTCTATGAGGACCCCGGCACCACGGTCAGTTCGGGGCCCGACCGGGCGCAGCGGCAGGCCCGTATGCTCGCCGCGGTGCTGGCCGAGCGGAGCGGGCCCCAGCGGATCGTGGATGTCGGCTGTGGGGAGGGGACCGCCACTCACCTGGTCAAGCGGCTGGATCCGCAAAATACCGTTATCGGCGTCGACTGGTCGGCTATGGCGCTGGTCCAGGCGCGCGCCCGGGGCCTGCTGGTGATCCAGGGCGGTATCGACGCGTCCGGCCTGCCGCTGGCCGACGCCGGTGCCGACGTCGTGATCATGAGCGAGCTGATCGAGCATCTGGTCGACACCGACGCGGCCGTCGAGGAGGCCCGCCGGATCCTGCGGCCGGGAGGCATCCTGCTCCTGTCGACGCCGAACCTGGCGGCGTGGTTCAACCGGGGGCTGCTCGGATTGGGTATCCAGCCGGTGTTCTCCGAGGTCAGCCTGCGCGGCATCTATGGCAGGCCCGGTCATCAGGTCGTCGGCCACCTGCGCCTGTTCACCCGGCGGGCCCTGGTGGAGTTCCTCACGGCCCGGGGCTTTTCCTGCGAGCAGGTCCTGGGCGCCCCCTACCATGACGTACCACGGCTGCTGCGGCCACTGGATCGCTCGCTGTGCCGCTGGCCGTCGGTGGCCAGCATCCTGCTCGTCCAGGCCCGGCGCAGCTGATGACCGGCGGCGCCCCGGCGCGGCCGGGAGACGCATGTACAGCCCCGACGGGCTACCGTGACGTTGTGAGGTCAGCTAAAACCGGGGAACCTCCGGGCCGCCCCGTCCGGCGCAGGCTCGCGCCCGACGACCGGCGCCAGGCGCTGATCAATTCGGCGCTGAAGTTGTTCAACACCTACCCCTACGACGAGGTGTCGGTGGACGACATCGCGGCCGACGCCGGGATGTCGCGGCCGCTGGTCTACCACTATTACGGGGGCAAGGCGGGGGTGTTCATCTCCGCGCTGAGGCAAACGGGCGACGACGTGGTGGCGGCCATCTACGAAGCGGGAGTCGGCGACCTGGACAACTGGCTGGCGGCCGGGCTGGCCGCGTTTTTCGACCATATCCAGGCCAACCCGATCGCCCTCACCGCCCTGCTGCGGCACGGGTCGTTGGCCGGCCCCCTGACTGGCGGAGAGGACCGCCAGGTCCTGGATGAGATCCGCGACCGGGTGCTGGCGCTCATCTTGGCCTGCCTCGGCTCGCCCAGCGGCTCGGCCGTGCTGCAGTCGGTCCTGCGCGGCTGGATCGCCATGGTGGAGACAATGGGCCGCGAGTGGCTGCGTCATGGCGAGCCGACCCGGGAGGAACTGGAAACCTTGCTGCCCGAGCTGCTGCGAGCCGTCCTGGGGACGGCGGCGTGGCACGACGCCGCGGCGGCGGCGGTCCTGCCTGGCCTGCCCCCGCTGAGGCCTGGCTCCCGGCGGGAGTTATGCTACTGTTGAGTAACATCTCTCGCGAGGGGGCATCATGGCCTCGTCTAGTGAAGGTGGATCGCTCGCCGGTTCGGCTGCCCTGGTCACCGGCGGCGAGAGCGGAATCGGGCTGGCCTGTGCGCGGCGACTAGCCGCGGACGGCGCCGTGGTAACGATCTGCGGGCGTTCCGAAGAGCGACTCAAGCTGTCCGCCGACGCGTACGGACTACGCTACGTGGTCGCCGACGTCACCGACGAGGATGAGATTGCCGCCGCCCTCGCCGACGCCGCCTCCAGCGGCCCGCTGCGGATCGTGATCGCCAGTGCGGGAGGCTCGGCTTCGATCGGGCCGCTCTCCCAGCTCAATACGGCCGGGTGGCGCGCCACCCTGGACCTCAACGCGACCGGCACCATGCTGACCCTTAAATACGCCGCGCGCGAGATGACGCGCGTGGGCGGAGGCTCCTTCGTGGCGATCTCCTCCATCGCCGCCACCACCGTCCACCGCTGGTTCGGTGCCTACGGCCCGGCCAATGCCGCCGTCGACCACATGGTGGCCCTGGCCGCCGATGAACTGGGCGGGATCGGTATCCGCGTCAACGGCCTCCGGCCCGGAGTCGTCGAATCGGAACTGGTCGCGGGCATCGCCGACCCCGGCCCGGTACTGGACGACTACCTGGCCTGCCTGCCGCTGTCGCGCGTCGGCCTTCCCGCGGACATCGCCGAGGCCGCCCGGTTCCTGGCGGGCCCGGAGTCGGCCTGGATCACCGGGGAGGTGATCAACGTCGACGGCGGCCAGCATCTGCGCCGAGGTCCCGATTACACCCCTATGTTCGAGCCCATGTTCGGCGCCGCAGCGCTACGCGGCCTGCCCGACGACCACGCAGGCAGGTAACTGCCGCAGGAAGGACCGCATCCATGCGCATGGTGATCGCCCTCCTCATCGGCGTCTGTGTGGCCATCGCCGCCGTGGCGGTCCTGGTCCACGACAACACCGCGGTCAGGCCCGCGTCCAGCCAGGTGCTCTATAACTACGGCTCGGGCTGATCAGCCGCGGAAACGATGTCGCCGGCTGCCACGCGACGGGTCCGCCTGGGCCGTGCGCTGGCGTGCGCGGTGACCGCGCTGACGTCTCTGGCCGCCGTCGCCGCCTGCGGGGCTGGTGTTCCCCGTCCGGTACCGGTGCAGGTGCTGTCGAACTATGAGAAAAACGGCAACACCGTCCGCCGCGACTGCGGCTACAGCAGCCCGCTGCCGGGCAGGCCCGGGTGGAGCCTGTGGCTCTTCTGCGACACGGTGATCGCCAGCGACCGCGGCGGGAACACCGAGCGCCTGATCCTGGGCACGGACACGGCGGCGGCGGGCCCGTACCGCGCGGGCCACGCGCCGTCCCGGCTGAGCGAGATTCCCACCCCGCCGGCGCCGCTGGCGTTGCCTGGCCTCGGCGCTCCGCAGCCATTCCTGCCCGGGCCGCAGCGCCTGCTGCTGCCGGGCAGCGCGCTGCCCTGCGCAGGCCCCGGCGCCTACCCGGCCTCGTGGATCTCCGGGGTGGCCCGGGTACCGGCCGCGCCGGATATCCACGCTGGCGCCTCCCACCTGCTCATCAGCTACGACAACTACTGCGTCACCGGGAATGCCGGCGTGCTGACGGCCGAGGGGTTCGGCCTGATCGAGTACGACCCAGCCAGAAATCTTCTCGGCTGGCCGACCGTGGTCTTCGCCAGTGTCCCCGGGCTGCCGCTGGCGCCGCAGCAGGTACTCGGCTCTCCCGTGTTCACCGGCGACGGCTACCTCTACCTGTTCGGTTTCTGTCCCGCCGGGCCCGCTCCCGCCGGATGCGGCCGCGGCCGCGTGTTCGCAGTCCGGACCGTCGCCCAGCCGGCCTACTGGCAGAACCCGCTGACGTACCAGTACTGGACCGGCGAGGGGTGGTCGCCGGATGCGGCCGCCGCCCGTACGCTGCTGCCCGCCGCCCACCCGTTCGGGATCTCGGTGGGCGACTACACCGCCGACGGCCACGGTCTGGTCATGGTCGAGCAGACGAGCCTGGCCGGTGGCTTCCAGGTGTGGCAGGCCAGCTCGCCGGCCGGCCCGTGGCGGCGGATCATCACCGGTCAGGTGCCATGCCGCCGGGGCGCCCAGCGCGGACCAGAGGGCCTGTGCCGTGCCGTCATCGGACATCCCGAACTCAGCACCCGCGGCAAGCTGGTCATCTCATATTTCGACCCGGGAAATTATCACGTCGACGTGTCCGCTTACCCCTGGTTATCACCCTGAGGAGCAGCTGCGATGACGCTCGCCTCACGCGTAGGCGCCCGGCTTCCCGAGCGGTCGCTGGTGATGCTCGTCAGCCTGGCGTACCGGCGATTTGAGCCAGAAATCCGGCGCCTCGACGAGGTCTGCGGCCGCGGCGGCACGATGGTGGACATAGGCGGCTGGTACGGGCCGTGGACACGGCGACTGATCCGCCGGGCCGACCACGTCGTGGTGATTGAACCGACGCCGCTGCACCAGGTGCTCCGGCGGACGCTCCCGCCCAGTGTGGACGTGGTAGCCGCCGCCGTGTCCGATCACCACGGTGCGGCCGGAATCTGGCTGCCGCCCGCGGACGAGGGCGCGCGGGGCGTCTCCTCCCTGCACCGGCGGGACATCCATAGCACGTCAATCCAGGTGCCGCTGGTTACGGTGGACGGGCTCGGCCTGCGCGACGTGACGTTCGTCAAGATCGACGTGGACGGGCATGAGGTCCCCGTGCTGCACGGCGCGGCGGAAACCATCAAGCGAGACCAGCCCCGGCTGCTGGTCGAGGTCGAACAGCGGATACAGCCGGTCACGGACGTGATCGGCCTGCTGGAATCCTGGGGTTACCTCGGCTGGGTCCTGCCCGGCCGACGGTGGGTCCCGGTCGCGGGCTTCCCGCTTGCCGCGCACCAGGCCAGCACCTGCCACGTGTCCGACCGCGGCCTGCTGGCGCGGGCCCTGTGGCCGTTCCCGCGTTACCTCAACTCAGTGCTGTTCCTGCCCGCGGGCCAAGCGCCTCATGGGAGGTAGCCGTGCTAGTGACCGCGCCGCCGGGCCGCGTAGACCGCGGCGGTGCCGAAGATCAGCACAAGGAGCCCGTAGATGCCAAGCGGCGCCGCCGCCGCGGCGCCGAACGCGCTCGTCGCGATGCCTGCCGCCACGGCAAAGTCCCGCATGGCGGTCGGCAGCACGATGGCGGTGCGCTGTCCCGGCGACGCGCCGATGGCCAGGAGCCAGCCCAGGATGACCCCGCCGGCCAGGTAGACGAGCAGAGCCAGCAGGACGCGGGCGTCGCTGGCCCGCAGGTGGAGCTGGCTCGCCACCTCCCAAAGCAACACGAGCAGGCTGGCCGTTCCCAGCACCCGGATGATCGGCTGCTCGCGTCCGCCGAACGGATCCAGGGACCGCATCGCGGACCCGGCGATCAGCGGCAGAGCCACCACCAGGGCCAGGGTGGACAGCAGCCCGAGCTGTGAGGCTGAGGAATGCGCGCCGGCGATGCTGAGAATGGGCCCGGCCAGCAGCACCGTCAAGATCGTGGACGTGGCGAGGAACCCGGCGGCCAGGACGGCATCCCCGCCGGCCAGACCGGTCAGGGCGACGGACGCCACCTCGGTGGGCGCGATGCCCGCCGTTAGGATGCCTCCGCGCAGGGCCACGCCGCTGACCAGGCGGCTGGCCAGCCAGGCGATCATGGGCAGGCCGATCGTGGTGACCGGCAGCACGACAGCCATGCGGCGGGCCGCGGCCCGGATGGCGCCCATCTGCCTGAAGGTCATGGAGGCGCCGGTGGAGAACACCAGGACCGCGAGCGTGAACAGGATGGCGTCACCGGCGTCGGCGCGGCGCCCGGGACCGGGGAAGCTCACCCCCGCGGCGGCCGAGATCACGACCAGCGGCAGGAGAAACCGGTCAAGGGAGTCGGCCAGCCCGGTCAGCGGGGATCGCTGGCCCGGCCGGGCGGCCGCGAGCTCCGCTACCGGCCCGGGTGGCCGGGAATCCAATTCGTTCCCGCCAGCGGCACCTGCGCCATCGCCGCGGCCTCCACCGTGAGCGCCGCCAGGTCGTCGGGCTCCAGGTTGTGTACGTCAGACTTGCCGCAGGCCCTGGCCAGCGCGGTCAGCTCCATCGTCAGCGCCTTGAGGTAGTTGGTCATCCACAGCGCGCCGGTCTCGGGGTCCAGCCGCTGGGTTAGCTCGGGGTCCTGAGTGGTTATCCCCACCGGGCACATCCCGGTATGGCAGTGATGGCAGCGCCCGGGTACGGTGCCGAGAGCAGCGTACCCGGCGGTCGCGTCGACGTCCCGGTCGCCCTGCCGGTAGGCCGGCCGGTTGCAGCCGAGGGCGACGAGCGCGCCCACGCCGACCGACACGGCGGTCGCGCCGAGGGCCAGGGCCTTGGCCACGTCGGCTCCCGAGCGGATGCCGCCCGAGACGACGAGCTGCACCTCGTTCTGCATGCCGATGTCACGCAGCGCCTCGGCGGCCAGCCGCACCGCGGGCAGCGTCGGGATCCCCGCATGCTCGATGAACACCGTCTGGGTGGCCCCGGTCCCGCCCTGCATCCCGTCGACCACCACGACGTCCGCGCCGGCGGCCACGGCCAGCTTGACGTCGTGCTCCACCCGGGTCGCGCCGAGCTTGACGTACACCGGCTTCTCCCAGCCGGTGGCCTCGCGCAGTTCCTCGATCTTGATGCGCAGGTCGTCCGGGCCGGTCCAGTCCGGGTGCCGCGAGGCGGACCGCTGGTCGATGCCCGGCGGCAGGGTGCGCATCTCCGCGACCCGCTCGCTGACCTTCTGTCCCAGCAGCATCCCGCCTCCGCCGGGCTTGGCGCCTTGGCCGATGACGATCTCGATGGCGTCGGCGGCCCGCAGGTCATCGAGGTTGAAGCCGTAGCGGGACGGCAGGCACTGGTACACCAGCAGCCGGGAGGCCTTCCGTTCCTCCGGGGTCATCCCGCCGTCACCGGTGGTGGTGGAGGTGCCCGCCGCGGTGGCGGCCCGGCCCAGAGCCTCCTTGGCCGGGGCGGACAGCGCGCCGAAGCTCATCCCGGCGATCGTGATGGGGATGGCCAGCTCCAGCGGGCGGCTGGCGAACCGGGTGCCGAGGACGGTGCTCGTGTCGCAGCGCTCCCGGTAGCCCTCCAGCGGGTACCGGGTCAGCGACGCCGTGAGGAAGACCAGGTCGTCGAAGGTCGGCAGCGAGCGCTTGGCGCCCCAGCCGCGAATCTCGTAACGGCCTTCCTCGGCCATCTGGTGTATCTGGCCGATCACCTCGGCCGGGAAGCTGTGGCTGGGCACGTTTCCCGTCCAGGGCAGATCAGCGTCCATTTAGTACCTCTGATCCTTGAGCGCGTCGAAGCGGTACAACGTCCGGGCCGAGCCGACCTTGGTCACGTCCTCGGCGCGGACGTGACCGAAGCCCGCCGCCGCCGCGAGCTCGCGGACGCGAGCGACGTCCGCGGCGGTCAGCTCCTCGACCTGCGCGTCGGAACCCAGGGAGCGGATCTTCCCGGCGACGTAGATGACCGCCTCATAGAGCGAGTCGCCCAGCGAGTCGCCGGCGTCACCGCCGATGAGCATGGTCCCGGCCTGCGCCATGAACCCGCTCATGTGCCCGACGTCGCCGGCCACCGCGACGGTGCCGCCCTTGAGGGATATCCCGGCCCGGGAGGACGCGTCACCCTCGATGATGATCAGGCCGCCGTGCGCCGACGAGCCGGCGGATTCCGAGGCGTTGCCGCGTACCCGCAGCGTGCCCGACATCAGGTTTTCCCCGGCCGACCAGCCGGTGAAGCCGTCGACGGTGATGTCCGGGCCGTCGCCCAGGGCGCCCGTGAAGTAGCCGGCGTTGCCGCTGATCGTGATGTCGAGCCGGGCGGAGAGCCCGACCGCCAGGTTGTGCTGGCCCCGCACCTCGGTGAGCCGCACCGAGGTGCCGTCCGGCAGTTGCCGCAGAGCCGCGTTGATCTCGCGGACGGTGAGGTCGCCGCAGCTAAGCTCGACGGCCATCACGCTGACCATGTGTAGATCTCCTCGGGGGCCGGCTCGAAGACCGCTGCCTTCTCGATGCCGGGCAGGTCGGCCAGGGCTACGTACTCGGAGGCGACCGCCACGTAGTCGGGTGTCTCCGCGATGACCATCGGCTTGCAGGCGAATGAGTCCCGCACGACGGCCAGCGACGAGGAGGACGCGACCAGCAGCGTGAAGAACCCGTCGAACACCTTCATCAGCCGCCGCAGGGCCTCGGCCAGGTCGGCTCCGCCCGACGCCATCTCCGCGGCTATGAAGCGGGCGGCCACCTCCGAATCATTGTCCGTGTCAAATCGGACGCCCATGTCGGTCAGGTCGCGGCGGATGGTGGCGTAGTTGGAGAACGACCCGTTGTGCACCAGGGCCAGGTCGGCGGCCACGGCGAACGGGTGCGAGTGCTCAGTCGTGACCGCCGACTCGGTCGCCATCCGGGTGTGCCCGATCGCCTGGTAGCCGGCCATCTCCGCCACGCCGTACCGGGAGCAGACGGCGGGAGCGGCCCCGGTGTCCTTGTAGACCTCGATGGCGGCGCCGAACCCGAACAGCCGAACGGCCGGGTCGATGCCCGCCAGCAGGTCCTCGACGCGCTGGACCGGCAAGCTGGTGACCAGGACGGCGTCCCGGCCGCTGCGGCGCACGTCGGGGGGTGCCACCCTGGCGCCGTCGGCGCTGTGGTCGTCGGCGCTGTGGTCGTCGGCGCTGTGGTCGTCGGCCTGCAGCGCGCGGGCCAGCCCATCCCAGTCGTAGCCGTCGCGCGGGGCGCGCAGCGAGTACTTGACGCGGCCCGGCGGCACGTCGTCGCGGTAGATGGCCACGCCGGTCGAGTCGGGTCCGCGCCCAGCGAGCATGCCCAGCATGGGGACCACGAGCTCGCCCAGCCGCGGGCGCAGATCGGGATTCCTGAGCTGGAGGCCGGCGATCCCGCACATGCTCCGCTACCTCCCTGGCCTGAAGGCCCGCCGCCCGCGGGTCGCCGATGTGCCATGAGGCTAACACGGCCCTGGATAACGGATCCACCCTAGTGAAACTTCGTTTCTTGCGGTACCGCTGTCTGCCTGACGTGCACCGACCGGGACCGCGCTGGCGCGAGGCTTCCCACCTCGCCAGCCAAGCAGCGTAACCAGCCCAAAATCACGTTAAAGGTATGTTACATCGGCGCTGGCGGCTATGGACACCAAGAATGGCCCGTGCTACACAGAGTTCACCCAGAGTGGACAGGGTGGATGGACAGTGTGAATGGACCGGGCGCGGAGGTATCGCATGACCGACGTTGGGGCTGATCCCGGCCTTGAAGCTAACTTGAGAGCACGCGCGGAGTCCGACGGTGTCGAGTTCTTCTTCGCCATGTTCGTGGACATGCACGGCAAGCCGTGCGCCAAGATGATCCCGGTCCAGGCCGTCGGCGTGTTGGCGGGGGGCGGCGCCGGGTTCGCCGGGTTCGCGGCCGGCCCGATGGGCCAGAGCCCCGCCGATCCCGACATGATCGCCATGCCCGATCCGGCCTCGTATGCGCTGGCGCCCTGGCAGCCGGGCCTGGCCGTGGTGCAGTGCGACATCCACGTGGACGGGGAGCCCTGGCCGTACACGCCGCGGCTGATCCTCAAGGGCGTGCTCGAGCGGGCCAGGGCCCGCGGCCTGGTCTACAACGTGGGCTGCGAAGCCGAGTATTTCCTGGTCCGGCGGACGCCCGAGGGCGGCATCACGGTCGCGGACCCGCTCGACCGCTCCGGCGCGCCGTGCTACGACGCCAAGGGCCTGAGCCGGATGTACGACCACCTGACCACGGTGTCGAAGTACCTGAACCAGCTCGGCTGGGCCAACTACGCCAACGACCACGAGGACGCGAACGGCCAGTTCGAGCAGAACTTCGCCTACGCCGACGCGCTGACCAGCGCGGACCGGATGATCTTCTACCGGTATATGGTCCACACCCTGGCGCACCAGGCGGGGATGGCCGCGACGTTCATGCCCAAGCCGTTCGGTAATCTCACCGGGAACGGCCTGCACATGCACTCCAGCCTGTGGGACGCACGGACCGGCGCCGAGCTGTTCGCGGACCCGGCCGACCCGCGCGGCCTGGGCCTGTCGCCCATGGCCTACCAGTACATCGCCGGCCTGATCGAGCACGCCCCGGCCCTGGCCGCGATCACCTGCCCGACGGTGAACTCCTACAAGCGGTTCGGGGTGGGCGCGCCGCTGTCCGGTGCGACCTGGGCGCCGGCCTACGCCACCTACGGCGGGAACAACCGCACCCAGATGCTGCGGGTCCCCGAGGCCGGGCGGGTGGAGAACCGCGGCTGTGACGGCTCGGCCAACCCGTACCTGGCCATGGCGGCGCAGCTCGCCGCGGGCCTGGACGGCATCGACCGCGGCCTTGACCCGGGCGAGCCGAACCGCGACAACCTGCACGCGCTGCCTCCGGCCGAGGTGGCCAGCCGGGGCATCAAGAGCCTGCCGCCGACCCTGCTACACGCCGCGGACCAGTTGGTCGCCGACGACGTGCTGCGTGACGCCCTGGGCAAGACCCCGGACGGCTATTACATCGACTACTACGCCAAGGTCAAGCGCGAGGAGTTCCAGGCCTGGCACGCGGTGGTCAGCGACTGGGAAACCGACCACTACCTGACCCTGTTCTAGACCCGCGGACCCGGCTCGACGGCGCACCGGCCGCCCGCACCACAGTGACCACGAAAGGCATTGCGATGGCGGTGGAAAGCAGCGTGGACGGCGCCGCGCCGGAGAAGGGCCTGGCCAAGGGCACCAACTGGTGGGGCGCGTTCGTGATCGGCCTGGCCGGGACCATCCTGGTCACCGGGATCGCCCCGTACGTGGTACAGGGCACGGGAGCGCTCGGCATCATCCTCATCGGCGTGATGACGATCGCGGGCTGCTTCCTGTGCCTGTGCCTCGCGGAGCTGGCCACCATCTGGCCGGACCGGACTGGCGGCATCCCGTCGTTCGCCACCGAGTCGTTCCGGCCACTGGTGGGCGACAAGGCGGCCCGGCACATCGGCGGGACCTCGGGCTGGGCGTACTGGCTGGGCTGGTTCCCCGTCGCCCCCATCAACGTCATCCTGACGGCGTCCTACCTGGCCGTCCTGTTCAAGTTCAGCCCGGGTCACACCATCGATCCCGTCGGCACGACCTGGGGCACGCCGATCGGGATCACGATCGTCGGCGTCTGCTTCGCGCTGCTGCTGGTCATCTTCATCCCGTCCTACCTCGGGATCCGGCTCGGCGCGGCCTTCGCGACCGTGCTCGGCGTGCTGTCCATGCTGCCGATCACGGCGATGATCTTCCTGCCGTTCTTCAAGTCCGGCGCGCTGCACTGGCACAACGTGGCCGGCTTCCACGCACCGCCCGGCGTCCACGTCAACGTCACGTTCATCGCCGCCTGGTTCTTCCCGATCCTGTGGAACGTCATCGCGATGGAGGCCGCGGCCTGCTACGTCGGCGAGTGCAGGGGCGGCGCCCGGGACGCCAAGATCGCCCTGACCGCCGAGGGCATCTTCGGCATGTTCATCTATATCGCGACGCCGCTGCTGTTCGTGGCCGTGCTGGGCCTGGCCCTGACCAGCGCCGACCCGCTCACCTTGTACCTCAGCTACACCAACCACATCTTTGGGCCCGGATCCTGGGAGCAGTGGTTCATCGGCATCCCGCTCGTTCTGGCCCTGGCCCTGTCGGTGCTGAACGCCATCATGGGCTGCGGCCGGTCCCTGTACCAGGCCGCCGCGGACGGTCAGCTGCCGCGCTGGTTCGAGCACACGAACCGGTTCGGCGTGCCCGACTACGCGATGGCCTTCAACGTGGTCTGCTCGGCGCTGCTGGTCCTGCTGGGCTCGCCGGTACGGATCTACATCATCTCCAACGGCGGCTACCTGCTGTCCTGCTTGCTCGCCTTCGGCGGTTACTTCGTCTACCGGCACCTGCGCCCGGACGTGGAGCGGCCGTTCCGGCTGCCGACCTTCGCCAAGTGGGGCGCGCTCGCGGTCTTCGTGATCTGGACGGTCATCTACTTCTACGGCGGCTGGAACTCGCCGAATGTGGTGGTGGGCCCCGGCCAGGGGCCGTGGCTATACCTGCTCGGCCTGCTCATCGTGGCCCTGTACGCGCCGCTGTACTGGTGGCGGGCCTGGCAGGACCGCAAGCTGGCCGCGGCCGCGGCCGCTGGCGTCCCGCTGGCCCCGGCCATCGCCGGCCCGGCCGTCGCTGGCCAGACCGAGTCGGCGGCCGAGCCTCCCGTGGCGGGGTGAGGCGCCGATGCTGCCGAGCCGTCGTCGCTGGGATGCGCAGCCGCACGAGCCGGCCGGCGTCCTGCTGGCCTCCTTCGGCGCGCCGTTCAGCCGGGCCGCCGCGCGGCGGGCCCGTGAGCTCGCGGCCGGGCAGCCCATCGCGGTCATCTCGATCCTCAAGGTCTACGGGTCCGCATTCGGCCTGCCCAATCCGGGCCTGATGCCGACCCGCCGCGAGCGGGAGGAGCAGGTCGGCATCGTGGACCGGGCCATCAGGGACCTGGAGCGGCAGGGCTGCACCGCCAACGGCCAGGTCACCGCCACCCGCAGCGCGGGCCGGGCGATCGCCAAGGCCGCCCGCGCCCGCCAGGTGAGCTACGTGGTGATGGACGCCCGCCCGGCGACCGGGATCCGTCGGCTGATCGAGGGCGAACTGACCGCCATCATCCGCAGGCGGCTCCGGGGCGCGGCCTCCCTCGAGCTTGTCTCTTTATCCACTGAGAGTTAACATTATTTACTTAAGAGAAACCTCTCCCATCGGGATCCGGTACAGGTCCCGGTGCCCGCGGCAGGTGGCCGGCCGGCCGGCCGGATACTGTGCTAACGGTGGTCGCCGGGCAGGTCCCCGTACTCGCCGGCGGCCGGCTGCGGGGAAGGGAGCCGAACGGCCATGGCGCAGGTCACTGAACATGACGACGAGACCGGCCACTGGGGAGCCGCGCTGCCCGGTCCGGGCGGAGCCGTGGAAGACGCCCTCTCGGCCGTGATCGCTGAGCGCGTCCGCGAGCTGCGGCTGCAGCTCGGCCTGACCGTGGCGCACCTGGCCGAGCTGACCGGCCTGTCCAAGGGCATGCTCTCCAAGATCGAGAACATGCAGGCCTCGCCCAGCCTGGCCACGCTGGCCCGGCTGTCGGTGGCGCTCAAGGTCCCGGTGACCGCGTTCTTCCGCGGGCTGACCGAGGAGCAGGACGTCCTGCACGTCAAGGCGGGCCGGGGGCTCGAGATCGACCACAAGGGGTCCGGGCCCGGCCACCTCTACCAGTCGCTGGGCACCATGCGCGCGCCGCACAACACGCTGGAGACGCTGCTGACCACGCTGACCGCGCGGGCCGACACCTTCCCGCTCTACCAGCACCCGGGCACCGAGCTGATCTACATGATCACCGGGCGGATGGAGTACCTCTGCGGCAACACCCGCTACCCGCTCGAGCCGGGGGACACCATCCAGTTCGTGGGCGAGGTCCCGCACGGCCCGCATACGCTGATCGAGCTGCCGATCCAGTTCCTCTCGGTCAAGTCCATCCAGTCCACCCCGTGAGCCCGGCCGTCTCCGCGGAAACGCCTCGTGAGCCGGGACAGAGTTTCCTCTAGGTAGACGGCGTTTCATAAATCACGTACCCTGAGGAGGTGACCGGCAGGGAGGGCAGGAGCAGCGTAACCCGGGGGCGGACCCCGTTTCCCGCTCGGTACTCGGCGCTGGGACTGCTCCGTCGCGGCCTGACCCACGAGGACTGGCCCGCCGCCTGGATCGCGCATCCGCTGCGCCCCAGCTACGACGTGGTAATCATCGGCGGCGGAGTGCACGGCCTGGCCGCGGCGTACTATCTGGCCGCCCGGCACGGGATTACCAGCGTCGCCGTCCTGGACCAGGGCTACATCGGCTCGGGCGGTTCCGGGCGCAACACCGCCATCCTGCGTTCCAATTACCTCACGCCCGAGGGCGTTCGGTTCTATGACCGGTCCCTGGACCTCTACCGGGACCTCGCGGCCGAACTGGACTTCAACGTGATGTTCTCGCGGCGCGGGCACCTGACGCTCGCGCACAGCGACTCCTCGCTGCGCACGATGCGCTGGCGTGCGGAGGTCAACAAGGCCCAGGGCGTGGACTCCGAGGTGATCGGGCCTGCCGAGGTGAAGCGCCTGGCCCCGCCGGTCGACGTCAGCGCCGCCGCGCGCTATCCGGTGCTCGGCGCGCTGTGGCACCCGCCCGGCGGCATCATCCGCCATGACGCCGTGGTGTGGGGTTACGCGCGCGGCGCGAGCGCGCTCGGCGTGCATATCCACCAGGGCACCGAGGTCACCGGCATCGACGTGGTCCGGGAGCAGGTCACCGGGGTGCGCACCAGCCGCGGCGACATCGCGACCCGCGTCGTGCTCAACGCGACCGCGGGCTGGTCGACGCTGGTGTCGGACCTGGCCGGGGTGGCCCTGCCGGTCACCACCTTCCCGCTGCAGGCCGCCGTGACCGAGCCGGTGCAGCCGTTCCTCTCGCCTGTTATCGTGTCCGGCTCGTTGCACGTGTACGTCAGCCAGACCGATCGTGGCGAGCTCGTATTCGGCGCGAGCGTCGACCCGTTCACGTCGTACTCGATGAGGGGCTCGCTGGAGTTCATCGAGAACCTCGCCGGACACGTGCTCGAGCTGATGCCGGCCCTGTCCAAGGTGCGCGTGCTCCGGCAGTGGGCGGGCCTGTGCGACATGACCCCGGACTTCTCGCCCGTCATGGGTCCCACGCAGGTCGGCGGGTTCCTGCTCGATGTCGGCTGGGGCACCTACGGGTTCAAGGCGGGACCGGTGTCCGGCGAGGCGATGGCCCAGTGCATCGCCGACGGCCACCCGCCCGACATCATCTCCGCGTTCGGGCTGGACCGGTTCGGCGCGGGCGCACTCGTCGGCGAGAAGGGCGCGGCCGCCGTCGGCCACTGATGACCGTTGAGAAGGGCGTCATTCATGATGATTGTGCCGTGTCCCTGGTGCGGCCCGCGCGACGCCGGGGAGTTCCGGCAGGCCGGGGAAGTGGTCTCGCGGCCCGATCCGGCCCGCGCCACCCCGGCGCAGTGGCGGGCCTACCTGTACCTGCGGGCCAACACCCGGGGCTGGGCCACCGAAACCTGGTACCACCGGATGGGCTGCCGCCGCTTCATTACGGTGCAGCGGCACACCGAGACCCACGAGATCCGCGCGGCCCGGCCCGTGGGCGGCGAGCCGCAGGCGAGCGCCGAGCCGCAGGCGGCCCGGGCATGACGAGCCGGCTGCCCCGCCAGGCCGGCGAGGTGATCGACCGCGGCGGCTCATTGACCTTCAGCTGGAACGGGCGCGCGTACCCGGCCCATCCCGGCGACACGATCGTCTCCGCGCTGGCGGCCGCGGGCGAGCGGGTGTTCTCCCGGAGCCTGAAGTACCGCCGGCCGCGCGGGCTGCTGACCGCGAGCTTCCATGACCCTGGCTGCATGGTCCAGGTCGGCGACGAGCCGAACGTCCGCGGCGCGCACCGGCTGGTCACCGACGGCATGACGGTCACGGCGCAAAGCGTGTGGCCCTCGCTGCGCGTGGACGCCAAGGCCGCGAACCGGCCGGCGGGCCGGTTCCTGACGGCCGGCTTCTACTACAAGACGTTCATGCGGCCCCGGCCGCTGTGGCCGGCCTACCAGGCCGTGCTGCGCCGGTTCGTGACCGGCGGGGCGGTCTCGCCGGGCACGCCGCGTCGGGAACAGGAGAAGCGGCACGCCCACCCGGACGTGCTCGTCGCGGGCGGCGGCCCGGCCGGGATGGCCGCGGCGGTCGCGGCGGCCCGGGCCGGCGCCCGGGTGCTGCTGGCCGAGGAGGAGCACCAGCTGGGCGGCCATCTGCGATGGGGCACCGAGGCTGAGCTCGCGGCCCTGCGGCGGCTGGCCGGGCAGGTGGCCGCGGAGCCCGGCATCGAGGTGCTGACCGACGCGGTCGTGCTCGGGCGTTACGACGGCAATTTGATCGCCGTACTCGACCGGGGCCGCCCCGGGCCGGGCCCGGCCGGAGCCGAAGCGGAGCGGCTCATCAAGGCACGGGCCAAGACCCTGATCGTGGCACCGGGCCTGATCGAGCGGCCGTACGTCTTCGCCGGCAATGACCTGCCGGGCGTCATGCTGTCCACCGCCGTCCGCCGCCTGATCAACCTGTACGCCGTCCGGCCCGGCGAGCGGGCCGTGGTGCTCACGGCCAACGCCGACGGTGACGCCGCCGTGGCGGACCTGCGGCGGGTCGGTGTCGACGTCGCGCGGGTGGAGGACGCCCGCCGCGGCGGCGAGATCGTCGCGGTCCATGGCCGTTCCGGAGTGCGCGCCGCGCAGGTGGCGGACGGCAGCACCCTCGAGTGCGACCTGGTGGTGACCGCGGTCGGCTGGACCGCCCCCACGTCCCTGCTGAACATGGCCGGGAACCGGCCCTGCTACGATCCGCGGGCCGCGCGGTTCTTCCCCGACCAGGCCACGCTGCCGGAGGACGTGCTGGTGACCGGCGGGATCACGGGTGACGGCACGCTGGACGAGATGATCGCGCACGCGGCCGCGACCGGAGCCGAGGCCGCCCGCCGTGCGGCCGCGACCGCCCGGGCCCGCGCCGCCGCGGTGCCCACCCGCCCTGCTCCCCCCGGCGAAGCTCCCGCAGCCGCGGCCCGGCCGCTCCCTACCCTGCCGGTGGACGCGCATCCGGAGCTGTTCCTGGGTCGCACGCATGGGATCGTCGACTTCAGCGAGGATGTATCGTCCCGGGACCTGATCGGGGCGGTGGCCGAGGGCTTCTCCTCGGTCGAGCTGGCCAAGCGGTTCACCACCGCGACCATGGGGCCGCTGCAGGGCAAGCTGGAGACCGTCAACACGGTGGCCATCGTGGCTCAGGCCACCGGCCAGTCCATTGCGCAGGCCGGGACCACCACGTGGCGGCCGCCGTACGTGCCCGTCACCCTCGGGGCGCTGGCCGGGCGGTCGTTCGAGCCGGTGCGCTACTCGCCGATGCAGCCCTGGCACGAGGCGCACGGGGCCCGGCCGCTGAGCGCCGGGGCCTGGATCCGGCCGGACAGCTACGGAGACCCGGCCGCGGAGGTAAGGAACGTCCGCGAGCGCGTCGGCATCATCGACGTCACCCCGCTCGGCAAGCTCGACTTGCGCGGCCCGGACGTGCCCCGGCTGCTCAACCTGCTGTACGTCAACAAATGGTCCCGGCTGGAGATCGGCCGGACCCGGTATGGCGTCATGTGTACCGAGGACGGGGTGGTGTTCGACGACGGCGTGACCGGCCGCCTGGGGCCCGAGCACTACCTGATGTCCACCACCTCCTCCGGCGCGGCGGCGGTCTGGGAGTGGGCGGAGAGCTGGCTGCAGACCGCGCACCCGGACTGGCAGGTCGCGGTCACGCCGGTGACGACCGCCTTGGCCAGCATCAACGTGGCCGGCCCGGCCTCGCGAGAGCTGGTCGGGCGGCTCAGCGAGGGCATCGACCTCACCCCTGCGGCCTTCCCCTATATGCACGTACGGTCCGGGCGGATCGCCGGGGTGGACGACTGCGTCGTCTGGCGGATCGGCTTCACCGGCGAGCTCAGCTACGAGCTGCACGTTCCGGCCGGCTACGGGCTGCACGTCTGGGAGGCGCTGATGGCGGCGGGAGCGGACCTGGGCGTGGCCCCGTTCGGGGTCGAGGCGCAGCGGATCCTGCGGCTGGAGAAGGGCCACCTGATCGTCGGCCAGGACACCGACGGGCTGACCCGCGGCTTCAGCGCCGGCCTCGGCCCGGCGATCAAGCTGGATAAGGACGACTTCCTTGGTCAACCCGAACTCGCCTGGCAGCTCGCCGCCGAGGACGGCCCGCGCCTGGTGGGGCTGCAGCCGCTGGACGGCTCCGTCGTTCCCGATGAGGCCAGCCTCATCGTCGAGGCGGCGGACGGCGGCGGTGCCGGAGCCGGGTCCGGCGGTCCGCGGATCGCCGGACGGATCACGTCAAGCCGGATGTCGCCGACGCTGCGCCGGTCTGTCTGCCTGGCCCAGGTGGCTGCCCATCTCGCCCGCCCGGGCACTCTCGTCACCATACGGCTACCCGCCGGCGGGGAGATTCAGGCGCGGGTCACCCCGCAGCCGGCTCATGTCGACCCGGACGGAAGGCGGACACATGCCTGAGCCGCTGGCCCGCAGCCCCATCGCGCCCGCCGAACCGGTCACCGTAGTCGCAGGCTGGCAGGTCAGTGCGGTGCGCGCGGCCGGCCAGGAGCTGACCCTGACCGACTGCACGCCGCTGGCGAAGGTGGCGCTCACGGCCCGGCGCGCCGAGATTTGCGGCGTCAGGTCCGGCCGCGCCGCGCGGGACCCGGCCGGCACCCTCGTGGTCGGCTCCGGGCCAGGGGAATGGCTGCTGATCGGACCTGTCGGGCACGCCCCGTCCCTGGTCGCCGGCCTGAAGCGCCTAGCCGGACCCGACGGCCCGGACGACGGCGCCACCTGGGTCGACCTCACCCACGGCCGGGCCCTCGTCCGGCTGACCGGCGACCGAGCCGCCGACGTCCTGGCCAGGCTCTGCGCCGTCGACCTCAGCGACTACCTCGTGCCGGACGGAGCCGCGCTGCGGACCGCGGTCGCCGCCGTGGCCACCGACGTGATCCGCGACGACCTGGACGGCACCCGTTCCTACCTGCTGCACTGCGAGCGCTCCGTTGGACAGTACCTGTCCGGCGCCATCCTGCGGGCCGGCGCCAGCCTCGGCATCATGGTTGACGGCTTCCGCCCTCGCGGTCTTGATCTCGCCCGTGGTAACGTCAGGTAGTTGCTCCGGACCTCGGTGACTGATGGCGCTCGCTGACTGCGACGCCGCCGATGCTCGGAGCTTTTTGATGCTGGGATTGGGCAAGACTGGTACGGTTCGTGCTTCTGGCCCAGTCGGCTCGGCCCGCATTCAGGACATTTACCAGCGTTACGCCGCCGCGCTGTACCGGCAGGCGCTGCTGACCCTCGACGACTCGGCGGTGGCCGAGCATGTCGTCTGTGACGCCATCGTCAATGAATGCGCGCTGGCCGCGATGCCGCCGCCCGGCGAAGACGATAAGGAGCGGGGAGCGCTCGGACTCGTGCTATTCGGCGGCCTCGGGTACCTCCGCGCCAGCAGAGTGCTGCGGCGGTACGTGGCGATGAGGAAGATGTGACGCGCTACCCTGTGCGCTCATAGGCGCGAAGGATCTGCAAAGCGGTAAGGGTCACCCCAGGGCGAGATTCTGCGTGGACCGTGGGAGACCACTCGGCCCAGCGAACCGGCCAGCCACCGTCGCTCTGCTGGCTGTCGGCCAGGTACCGCAGGCTGCGATCCATCTCCGCATCGGTGAACCACGCGCGGGCGAGGGAGTCCGGGCGGCGAGCGTAGTCGTGCGCAAGGTGATACTCCCCAGGCGCGTAGCCCGAGGCGATGCGGGCTTCCTCCGGACGTTCGGGGTCAAGCAGCACGATCCGCTGCTCGCGAACCACACCGCCCAGCCGCTTCGCCTGTCCGAGGGCCCACGTCTTGTCGGGCGAGCTGTCGAGGAACTCGACCGCCGCTTCGGCCTCGTACGGGTGCGTATGTTCCAGATTCTCGATCGCATCCCTGCAGAACTCCGCCGCCGGCCCCAGCCACGGGTGCGAGATCCCAGCCCGGAGCAGCAGTCCGGCGATCTGGCCGGTGGCAAGCAGGGATCCCGCCGGCGCGTCGGGAACCGTGAGCCAGGGCGGGTGCGGATACGGCCGGAGGCTGGGCAGTACCGCCGGCACCCCGCCGTCGGGTGCGGTGCACCCGGCCAGCCAGCCGCAGATCCGCAGTGCCTCCGGTCCGCCAAGCGCGCCAGCCGTTTCCAGGGCACGCAGCGCGGCGGGTACGGTCACTGGCTGGCTGGCGGGGCCGCGCACATCGGGCTCGAGGCCGTAGGCGTAGCCGCCGTCCGGGCTGCGATATGCGGCCAGGGCAGCGAGTACGCCCTCCGGTCCCGCCTCGCCGCCAAAGAGGAAAGCGAACATCCGCTGGTCAAGCACACGGCCGGACGTCCACAGGAAACGCCAGGCTCTGCCGGTCACGTCATCGTCGATGAATCCCATGCGCCCCACCGTAGGTGGGTTCCTGCCGTGGGTCTTGAACGAATCGGCCCTGGCTTTAGCCCGATCCCGCCCGGGGCCCGCGAGAGTCATTAGTCCCGCGGCCATCTCCAGTCAGGAGATGATGATGAAATCTGCTACCAGCCCGCCGCCACGGCCGCCGGTTGGACCTGTCCCCGAATCATCGGGAGCTTTCGTGGCCGAAGCCCGCGGCGAGGATCCTGGCCAGCGCGGAAACAAGTGGTGGACCCTGGTCGCGGTGTGCCTGGGCACCTTCATGCTGCTGCTGGACATCACGATCGTGAACGTCGCCCTGCCGGATATCCAGCGGGCGCTGAATTCGAGCTTCTCCGACCTGCAGTGGATTGTTGACGCCTATGCGCTGACCCTGGCGGCGTTCCTGCTGACGGCGGGCAGCCTGGCGGACATGTTCGGTCGCCGCCTGCTGTACCTGGCTGGCCTGGCGGTTTTCACCTTCGCGTCGGTACTTTGCGGCTTTGCCGTCAGCACGGTGATGCGGCAGTTGTCCCGCGCCTTGCAGGGAGTCGGCGGGGCGATCATGTTCGCGGTATCGCTGGCGTTGCTGGCTGATGCCTTCCGCGGCCGGGACCGCGGCGTCGCGTTCGGGGCCTGGGGAGCGGTGACCGGCCTGGCGGTGGCCATCGGCCCGCTGCTCGGCGGGGTGCTGACCTCCGGTCTGTCCTGGCGGTGGATCTTCTTCGTGAACGCGCCGATCGGGATCGCGGCCGTCATTATCGCGCTAGCAAAGGTGGCCGAGTCGCGCGCGGCGCAGGCCAGCCGACCCGACTGGCTGGGCTTCTCGCTCTTCACGGTGGCGCTGTCGAGCCTGGTCTACGGGCTGATCGAGTCGAACCAGCGGTCCTTCACCGACGGCTTGGTACTTGGCTGCCTCGCCGTGGCGGCAGTGCTGCTCGCCGTCTTCGTCATCGTGGAGCTGCGCAGTGCGCAGCCGATGTTCGACATGAAGCTGTTCAAGCTGCCGACCTTCAGCGGCGGCTCGGTCGCGGCCTTCGGGCTCAGCGCCTCGATCTTCTCGATGCTGCTCTATCTCGTGCTGTACCTGCAGGACATTCTCGGCTACTCGCCGCTGGCCACCGGCGTGCGGCTGATGGTGATCTCCGGCGGCATCCTGGTCACCTCCGCCGTGGCCGGCAGGCTTACCTCGCGCGTGCCGGTCCGGCTGCTCATCGGGCCCGGCCTGATCGTCATCGGCGCGGGGTTGCTGCTCATGCGCGGGCTCGACGCGGGCTCGGCCTGGACCCATCTCGTCCCGGGAATGGTCGTGGGCGGCGTCGGCATCGGCATCGTCAATCCGCCGCTGGCCTCCACCGCGGTCGGCGTGGTGCCACCACAGCGGGCTGGCATGGCCTCAGGCATCAACTCCACCTTCCGCCAGGTCGGGATCGCAACTGGCATCGCCTTGCTGGGGACGCTGTTCTCGAACAACGTGAAAGACGAGGTGCTGGCCCGGGTGGCCGCGGTCCCCGGACTGTCCCGCAGCGGCCCGCAGATCGCCACGGCGGTGCAGTCCGGGCAGATCCGGAACCTGATCGCCCGGCTGCCCGAGCATGCCAGGCCGGCCGTGGGAATGATCACCCGGGCCGCCTTCACCACAGGCCTGAACGGTATTCTGCTGGTTGCGGCGGTCATAGCGCTGGTATCGGGAGTGGTATCCCTGGCCGCCATCCGCGGCCGGGACTTCGCGCAGCAACAGCGGCCCGGCTCGCCGAGGTGATTATTAAAGATCAAATTGTCAGGCGCCGAACGAGCGGCAGTGACTCCCTTTCCGCAGCTGACCCCCGGCCGCGGACCTAGCCTGATCCTCAATGTGCCGGGCCCCGGAAGTTGGCGGGCTCAATCTCGCCGGCTGACTGGCGCTGCGGGCTGCGAGCCGCGGATAAGCGCCGGTGCGTGCCGCCATGTGAGGCAGGCGATCGCGCCGAGGGGGATGGGGGGCAGGTAGGTGACGGCCCGGTAGAGCAGCACGGCGGCGGTCACCTGCGCGTTGGCTGAAGACCTCATCACCGAGATGGATAGGAGGCGGCTGAGGGGCATAGCAGTAGCCGTACCGGCCGTGATCCGCGCTCTCGAGTGGCAGCAGCGCTCCGGCCCGGAGAAGGATCGCGAGCAATGCGCGCCAGCTACGATGCCGGCATAGCAAGGCACTCCATCGCCCCGGCGAGCGGATCGCCCGCCGCCAACCTGCTACGCCCGGTCCGCCGGCCCTCAGGCATCGGCAGCGCGCTCGTCACGCGCCCCGAGAACCACGAGCCGTGGCGGCTGCGCCCGCCGAGACGCAAGTGACAACAATGCCCGACGTGGCACCGCACCCGAACCACGCCGATGTCACATCGGTGTTGCCAGGGCCACCCCGATGTCACATCGCCGTGGTTGAGCCCGTTATGGCCGGGCCCCGCGACGAAGGCAGCCGCGACGAAGGCAGCCGCGGCACGGGCCGCTGTCAGCCAGGATCGCGATGACCTGATCGGCCAGCGCGACAACGCCCGCGTATATACCGCGAGCACGCTGGGGGAACGGCGCGCCCCGCAGCGATCCGCTCCGGCGATGCCGGCGACCACCGCCGGAGCGGGCTACGCCTGTTCGGGCACCAGTTCGCTGGCCGGCCTGCTGTCGTCGAACCACCAGAATCGGTGACCGGCACGCCCGCCCCCGATGCGCCTGCCCCCGCAGGGCAACTCACAAACGGCAGCCACCCGTGAGTGTCGGTACGAAGATCAAAGACGCCCTCAAGCGCTGACCACCCGGTGCCCGGCGCGAGCCGGTGACCTTCAGGTCGGCCACCGTGGCCGATGGCTAGTCCGCTGTAGATCTACCGTCGTGCCGGCGGGTAATCTGCTTCCCGCGAGCAGCCGGCTGGTAGCCGCCGGGAACACGGAGGTCATGGCATGCCGATGATCGCGGTTGTGGCGCACACCAGTAAGAGCTTTGGCGGCGGTTTGCGCGAGCTTCGGGAGGTGCTCGCGCGGGAGGGCTTTGACGATCCGCTCTGGTACGAGGTGACGAAAAGCCGCAAAGCACCCAAGTACGCTAGCCGCGCGCTGGCGCGAGGTGCTGAGGTGATTTTCGTCTGGGGAGGCGACGGGACGGTTCAGCGCTGTATCGACGCCGTGGCCGGGACGGAGGCTGTCCTTGCGATTCTTCCGGCCGGCACAGCGAATCTCCTGGCGACGAACCTGCAGGTCCCTGCCGACCTCACCGAGGCGGTGCAAGTCGGGCTGTACGGGGAGCGTCGTCCGCTGGACACCGGATCGGTAAACGGCGAGCACTTTGCGGTGATGGCTGGTGCAGGGTTCGACGCTCGCATGATCAAGGAAGCCGATGGAGGGATGAAGGACCGCCTTGGCCGAGCAGCGTATGTCTACACCGGGGCCAGGAACCTCAGCGCGCGCCGGGTGAAGGCGACCATCGAGGTGGACGGCAAGCGCTTCTTCAAGGGCCGGATCTCGTGCGTCCTTGCGGGGAACGTAGGCAAGGTTCTCGGTGGGGTGGAGGCCTTCAGCGCGGCGGAGCCGGACGACGGACTCCTCGATCTCGGTGTGATCTCTGCCAAGAATCCGGCCGAGTGGGCCCGGACGCTGGGCCGGGTCGCGCTGGGCCAGGCCGAGAAGTCACCGTTCGTCGAGGTCACGCGGGGTAAGCGGTTCCGGATCCGGTTCGATCGGCGGTATCCCTACGAGCTTGACGGCGGTGCGCGCCCCGCCGTCAAGAAGGTGCGGATCAAGGTCCATCCTGCTTCGATCACGATCTGCGTCCCCGCGAAGACGGCGGCCGGGTCTTCCGGCGCTTAGGCCGCTTACCGACGGCCGCAGACACTAGCTGCGCTATCCGGGCTCGACCTGGCGCCAGCGCGCCTCGCAGCCGGAATAGACGCCGAAGACCACCAGACCGAGCGCGACGGCGACAAGCGGCCCGGGGCCCAGCGGATCAGCCCGGCCATGGCCTGGCGGTCCGGTTCCGGGACATGAACTGCCCGTGCCACAAGTACGCGCCGATCGCCGGCAGGCGCTGCCGGAACCCCGGGCCGCGCGGCCGCGTCGAAGTGACAGGACTAAACGCACACGCTGCTGTGGTTCACCGGCGACGCCGTGCTCACCGCGTCGGCCGGGACCGAGCCGGCGGTCCAGCGGTAGATTGGCCGCTGTGCTGACCAGCGTGCCCGCCCGCGTCCTTGGGGTGCTGGGCCTGCAGCCAGACAGGATCACCGCGCTCAAGGACGTCCCTGCCCAGAACGGGAGCTGGCTGCTGGAGATGCCGGACGGGAGGCGTCTTGTCCTGCGGCGCTATCACGCCAGGGCGGCCCTGCAGGAGCTGTCTTATGAGCACTCGGTGCTCCGTTACCTCGCGCGTGCCGGATGGATCGTCTCCGTACCGGTCGGCGAGCTCGATCATTCGGTCCGGGCCTGCTCGAGGTTGTCCGCCACGATGGCGAGGAAGCGGTAGGCGACATGCACGAACTTGGTGTAGGGGGCGATGCCGAAACAGATCACGATCGTGGTGAGATGGGCGACCAGTATCAGCCCGTACGCAGGGGTGGCGCGGAGTAGCAGGGTGAGCATGCCGGTCAGGGCCAGCAGGCCGAGCCCGAAGAGCAGGCCGAAATCCCCGACACCCGGCGCCGGGTCGCTGCGCCGCTTGAGCACCGTGAGGCCGGCGCAGCCGATAATCATGCCGAGCCCGCCCGCTGTGCCGAGAATGACAGGCGCCGACAGCAGCGGATACGGCGGGGCGACGCCGAGGACGTCCTGCATCCAGGCGGCCGACAGGGTGGCGGCGAAGCATGCCCCGAAGCCGTAGAAGACCGCGGCGTGGAGCCGGCGGCGGACGGGCGAGGGATTTTCGCCCGGGTAGTAGCAGTCGGCACCGCCACCGCGCAGATACCTGAGCCGGGCGGCGTCGAGCAGCGCTTTGCTTAGCGCGGACCAGTCGGCGAGATCCCGCAGCCGCCCGTGCGTGTCATGCCAGTACCGCGCCGTGGCGCGGAGCATGACGGTAACACTCCAGGCGCAGGGCAGCAGCACCGTCACGAGCAGGGCCGGATAGGAAATGAGCTGATAGGGGCCGCCGTGGCCCACCAGGGCGTCGATCCCCTCGGTGAGCACGATGAGCACAAGCAGCGCCGCCGCCACTGCGATGGCCGCCGTCACCAGTGCACTCCGGCCTCCCAGTTCACTCCGGCCAGCCCGTGCATAAGGGCCGCGGAGCCAGGCCGGCAGGTGCCGGGGGCGCAGATAGGCCTCGTAGGTGGCCAGGCGCGCCTCGGCGAGGATCTCCGGCGGATTGAGCGCGAACTCGTGCGGGGGTGCGTACATGCAGGCGTAGTAACAAGCGCGGCAGTCGTGACACAGATTCGCGAGATGGGTGATGTCGCCGGTCTCCAGCACGGTCCGGCGCTCCAGCGCCGGGAAGACGGCGCAATATCCTTCGCAGTAACGGCAGGCGTTGCAGATGTTTAGCTGCCGTTCGGCCTCCGCGAAAAGCTCATCCATCGTGCCCATGGCGGGCCGCCTCCTCTCCCGCGATACGGCCCCAGACACTGCCGATGGTGAGCCCGAAGCCCGCGAGGTACCCGGTGGACAAGATGTTGCCCGACATGATCTCGCCGGCGGCGAACACGTTAGCGAACGTCGTGCCATCGGCGCGCAGGACACGCGCCTGCCTGGTGACCGCGGCCCCCATGTAGGTGAACGTGATTCCCGGGCGCATGGCTATTCCGTAGTAGGGCGGAGTGTCGATCGGCTGCGCCCAGTGGCTCTTGGGTGGGCGGAGACCCTCGGTGGCGCAGTCGTCCAGGCCGGCCGGGTCGAAGGTGCCGCCGGGCCTGACCGCCGCGTTGAATTCGGTGACCGTGCCGGCGACCGTCCGGTCATCGAGGCCCAGCGTCCGGGCGAGTTCCTCGATGGAGCCGGCCTGCGCCGGACCGTACATGGGCGGCAGGAACAGGCGCCGGACTTTGGCGTCCCAGATCGAGTAGGCGATCTGACCGGGCTGCTCGGCGATGTTGCGGCCCCAGATGGCATAGCGCTTCGGCCAGATCTCCTCGCCTTCGTCGTAGAACCGCCGCCCGGCGGAGTTTACGACGATCCCGAAGGGGATTGAGTCCAGCCGGGTGGCGATGCCGCCGTCGAAACGGGGGGAACGCGCGTCGACGGCGACCGCGTGGAAGCCCCGTTCCTCGCCCGCGTGGCCGGCTCCGCGGGCGTACAGCGCGGCCAGCACCCGGCCATCGTTATCCCGCGATCCCCGGATGATGTAATTGTCCGCCGCGTCGCCCCAGTACCGGCGCAGCCATTCGATGTCGGCCTCGAAGCCGCCGCTTGCGCACACCACCGCCCGGGCGCGGATCGTGCCGCCCCCGGTGACCAGGCCGGTGCACCGGTCGCCGTCCATGACGAGGTCCTCCACCGTGGTGGCGTAGCAGGTCGTGATCCCCAGCCGCGCGGCGGTCCGGTGGTAGGCGTTGACCAGGGCCTTCCCGCCGCCGAGGAAGAAGCGGTTGGTCCGGCCGAGATGCAGTGTGCCCGCCAGCGGCGGCTGCCATCTGATCCCGTGGTCGCTCATCCAGCCGGGGATGCTCTCCGACTCCCGCACCGTCAGCTCCGCGAGCTCCTCGTTGCTCGGTCCGGTGCCGATGCCACACAGGTCCCGCCAGAGCTCATCGAAGAGGTAGGGCCCGGTGTTGAAGGCATCCGCCTGGCCGTGCACGCAGCGGATGTTGCGGGTATGCCGCGTGTTGCCGCCGCGCATGGCGGCCGCGGCGCGTTCCAGGATCAGGACCCGCCGGGCGTGTTGCCGGGCCGCGATCGCCGCCACGAGCCCGGCGTTGCCGCCGCCGATGACCACGACGTCCCACATGGATCGGTCAGTTTCCCGCGGCGAGCGCGGGCGCGGGCACCGGCACGTCGGCGACGTCGGTGAAGTAGTCGGGCGCAGCGGTCTGGTCGACGCCTTCCCTCGTCTTGAACGCCTTGAGCAAGGCGGTGCCGGCGAAGGCGACGACAAGGTTGATCACGACACCGACGAAGCCGATGTAGATGCCGACCTTGGTGTGCAGCCCGAGATGGCTGAGCAGGAACGCGGTGCCGCCCCAGTGGGGCTCCTTGAGCGCCACATTCGCGGTCAGGTAGAAGGTCCAGATGCTGACGATCATGCCGGCCGCCCAGCCCGCGATGAGGGCGCCGCGATGCAGCCACCGGGTATAAAGGCCGACCATGACCGAGGGCAGCGTCTGCAGGATGATCGCCCCGCCGAGCAGTTGCAGGTCGATGGAGAACTGAGGCTGGATGAGCAGGATGAACAGCAGCGCACCGCCCTTCACTACCAGCGAGACGATCTTACTGACCTGCGCCTCCTCACGGTCGGAGGCGCCCCGCCGCAGGTACTCCTTGTAGATGTTGCGGGTGAACAAGTTGGCGGCGGCGATGGACATGAAGGCCGCCGGGACCAGCGCGCCGATGACGATCATCGCGAAGGCGAGGCCGGTGAACCAGTGCGGGAAGATGTGCTCGAACAGGCTGGGTACGACGGTGTTCGTATCCGGCTTCCCGTTGCTGCCGGTCAGCGGCGTGATCTTGCCCGCGATGGCCATGACCCCGAACAGGGCGATGAGGCCGAGGACGAAGCTATAGATGGGCAGCGCGGCCAGCGTCCGCTTAACCACGCCGCGGTTCTTGGTCGTCAGGATGCCGGTGACCGAATGGGGGTACAGGAAGATCGCGAAAGCCGAGCCCAGCGCCAGCGTCACGTACTGCAGCTGATTGGCGGAGGTGAGCAGGCCCCCGGTGTGCGTGGGCGAGGCCTTGAAGTGCGCGTTGTAGGAGTTGAAGATGTGGGTCCAGCCGCCCAGCTTGTACGGGATATAGACGATGGCGACCGCGATCACGATGTAGACGAGGGTGTCTTTCACGATCGAGATCAGCGCGGGCGCGCGCACTCCCGACTTGTAGGTGAACGCCGCGAGCACGACGAACGCGATGATCAGCGGCCAACGCCCGTCGATGCCGATCGTGGTGAGCACCGCCTGCATGCCGAGCAGGTTGAGGGCGATGTAGGGCATCGTGGCGACGATGCCGGTGACGGCCACCGCCAGCGCAAGCGTCGGCGAGCCGAACCGGGCCCGGACGAAGTCCGCGGCCGTGACGTAGCCATGCGCTTTGCAGACCGACCAGAGGCGGATCATGATCAGGAAGACGATGGGGTATTCCATGGCCACGTAGGGCAGGGCGTAGAAGCCGATGGCCCCCGACCCGAAGAGCA
>WNGK01000160.1_pt1 | contig 69099 bp, 69 predicted proteins | sample 5400601 | NCBI WGS metagenome assembly WNGK01 (sample SAMN13153376, study PRJNA577476) | soil metagenome | isolation source: 60 cm soil or saprolite under Garry oak tree replicate 1 | place: USA:California | collected 2016-06-15
TCGATATAGGTCCCGCCACGCCGGACGGCTAAAAAGTCGATCGCTTCTTTTAAAAGAACCGGAACGTGTCCAACTTCCCCACGTCCAACCCCCTGAGGGGTGTCTGTTAAACCCTCGGCCACTAGATGCCCAATTCGTCGAGCGTCTTCTCATCCTCAGCCGTAAACTTGTCTTCCTCGATCTCGCGCCGGTACTGCTCCAGATTGCGCACTACCAGATACGTCAAGTTGCCGGTCACCGCAACTTCGCCCTTGATCTCCGCCGACAGCCGCAGAATCTGCGGCATCAGCAACCGGCCTTGCCCATCCATCTCGACCATCTGCCCGTAATAATTCGCCCGGTCCAGAAACCGTTTCTTCGTGGGATTGAAGGTGGAGAGCCCTGCCAGCTTCTGCTCGATCCGCTCCCACTCCTCGAAGGGATACACTTGTGCAACCTTGCCATCCAGGCTGGTGATATAAAATTGCTGGCTGTATTTCTCGTCGATCACGCGCTTGAATTCCGCGGGGACCTTGAGCCGTCCTTTTTCGTCCACGCGAGTTGGATGATTGCCGCGAAACATGATTTCTTAATCCGTGCCCGTGTGGGGACTGCCGCCACCGCGAGCCTGCCCTGAGCGAAGCCGAAGGGTCCGGCCGCCGCGGCTTTACAGCGACTATTACCGCCAAGGAGGCAAAAGTAGCGAAAATGCCGGCCGTATCAGGTTGGTTCGGGCTTTTTTGGGGGGTGTCAGCTACAAAATCCACTGGCGCCTCTACTCTTTTCTTTGCAATTTCGCCCACGACCTCTACTGGCTGGACCACTTTCTACCACTTTTGTCCACATCTTACGCCTAAAGGCTTTACTGTCAATAAGAAAGTTTAGGGTTTAGTAGGGGCGAAGGGCGTCTATTTCAAAAGCCCAACAAATTGCGGATTACTGCTTCGGATACCACAAGGAATAGTGTTTCAAGCTTTGGTTCCGCGCCCGAGTAAGTTCAATCAGGATAACGTCTGAGGCTGTGGAAATGTTTTCTTAGCCCTGCCATCGAATTGCATCGCCTCACGCGGATCTCGTTCTGGGACAGTCTGATCGTTCACGCGGCACGATCCGTAGCTGCCACCGTACTCTACAGTGAGGACCTTCAGGCTGGAGTAGGTCTCCGCGCGTGGTCAATCCATTTCTGGCCGGACGCGGAGGAGGTTTTGTTCGCTGCTGTCAGCCTCGCGCGCGAAATCGGGGGAACGCAAAGCCTGTGCGACGTATGTGCTCTTGAAACTGCGCGCCAAAACACTCAGTCAGGATACGCTCTTCTTTCTTTGCCTTGATCGTCCAGTTTGTGAACAGTAGCGCGAACGCCAGAACTCCGCGCCATTCGCCCACTAGCAGCGCCGTTCCGCCGACTCCGAGGAGAACCCCGGAATAGATTGGATGGCGCATCGTGGCATAAGGCCCGCTACGGATGAGTTGGTGTTCCAGTTTGAGCGCGACCATATCGCTCCAGTATTGGCCCAGATGCCGGCGCGCCTATAGCGCAACGGAAAGCCCCGCCAGCGCGAGAACGAAAGCAATGTAGGCGACTGCGAGCGACTCGGGTACAAATCGCCGGCCGAGAAATCCGCTGGCCATGCGCTGGTAGAAAAGCAGGGCGAAGGCGATGACGAGGATACCTAGACGTAATATTCGGTAGAGTGGGAATTCACTTTTCTGCGCCGCTTTCCCCGTTACCGCTGCCGCCGTCCAGTACACTCCAAACGCAGCCCAGGTGTAGCCGAGGACCCGGAGCAGTTCCACTGCGGTCATGAGCGACTGACGGGCTCGACGAAGACAGCCGTCCCATACGCCAGCACCTCGGTCACGCCCTGCATGATTTCCGTGGCGTCGTAACGCGCGCCGACAACCGCGTTGCCGCCGAGTTCCGCCGCATGGCGCAGCATCAGGTCGAAGGCCTCCGCACGGGTCTTCTCGCAGAGATTCGTCAGCAGCGTGATGTTGCCCCCGACCAGGGTCTGCAGGCTGGCGCCGATGGTACCGAAAATGGACCGTGAACGCACCACGATCCCGCGCACCACTCCCAGGGTTCGCGTGACGCGAAATCCATCCAGTTCGAATTGTGTGGTCACCATGGTGTGCGCGACTGCGGATCCGGGTGTATAGCCCATCGTCATATCGGAGTCTCCCTCTTGCAAGGTTGCTGGAAATCACAACTCAGGCGCGGAAATTATAATACGTGCTTATATCCCAGGCACCGGCGGGCATCCGGGAAATTCCTTGAGAAAGGCGCTTCCCATGTAGCCGAGGTATTTAATTCCAATCTCGCTGGTGAAAAACCCATCGGCAGTCATGTTGCGCAGAAACGAGAAGAATTCAACTCCTGGATTAAGCGCCGGGTTGCCAATGGCATTTTTCTTATACGCAATCTGATCCAGCATTTCCTTCTGCTGCTCCGGCGTGCAATCGAGATACACCTTGTCGTAATGGTCGGAGCAGGCGCTGTCCAGCCAGAGCAGTCCTCCTCCAAGAATTCGCTGATAATCCTGGTTCTCGCTGGTCAGCAGATCAATGAACTCCGGCGCTCCCGCCTCGACAGCGCCGCCGGAATCTGCGTCGGCGGGAATGATGGTTTGGCACAGCGTCTGCAACGTCTTGTAGTCGTGCGGAGAGAAAAACTTTGGCGTGTAGCCCTTCGCGGGAGCGGCAGCCTTTTCCGCCGCGATCATGTGGTGCGCATACTCCGCAGCCTGCGCCGGAATCACGCGCAGGACGGAAGTCGCCGCCGCGCCGTAGGCAAGGGACTTCAGAATATCGCGGCGAGATAAATTTGAGCTCATTCGCAATCACCCGTTCTTCAAGAAATTACTCAATTACCCAATTACAAAATTACCCAATGCTTCAAAGGTTCCCCTTCTTCGCTTCATCCAGCAAATACTCCGACGCCCTCCACGACAGCGCCATAATCGTCAGCGTCGGATTTTTATCGGGATTGCTCACGAACGAAGCCGCATCAGTGACAAACAGATTCTTGACATCATGCGCCTGGCAGTATCCGTTCAAAGCCGAAGTCTTCGGATTGTTCCCCATGCGGACAACTCCAAGCTCGTGGATAATCACGCCGCCATCGGCGATGCCGTAGGGATTCGGACCATCGGACTCAACCTGGGAGTAGAAAGTGCCGCCGGCGGCTTCCACAATGTCGCGGAAGGTCTGTTGCATATCCCGCGCCATCTTGATTTCGTTGTCGCTCCATTGCCAGTGGAAACGGAGCACTGGGATCCCCCATTCGTCGGCAGTGTCAGAATCAATTTCGCAATAGCTATTCTGGTTGGGAATCATTTCGCCGCGCCCAGAGAAGCCGATGTACGTGCCGTAGGCGTCGCGACACTTCTGCTTGAGGCTGGCGCCGTAACCTTCCACGGTTTCGCAGAGCACATCAAATTCGCCCACCCCCGGCATAGAGCGCCCGCCGCCGAACTCTATGTGATACCCACGCAGAAAGTCATTCCTGCGGTCAAATTTCCACCACGGCATGTACATGTGCATCCCGCCCACGCCGTCGTGATTGTGCGCAGGCATGTTGGTGAGTTGCGGAAAAACGCCTCCGCCAGAACTGCCCACGCTGTCCGTCAAATAACGTCCCACGACTCCTGAAGAATTCCCCAGCCCATCAGGAAACATCGCTGATTTCGAGTTCAGCAACAGGCGAGCCGATTCGCACGCGCTCGCCCCGACAACGAAAGCGTTGGCATAAATTTTCTTTTCTGTCCGCGCCGGCTTGTCGATATAAGACACGGCCTGCGCTTTACCGTCTTTCCCAACGATAATCTCGCGCACCATCGCATTCGTGATCAGCGTGAAGCGGCCGGTTTTCTCGGCGGCCGGAATCATCACTTGGCTGGAGCTGAAATTCGATGCGCTGATGCACCCTCGTCCGCATTGCGCGCAGTAATGGCACGCCGGACGCCCGTTGTGCAGCTGCGTAATAATCGCCAGCCGTGAAGGGATGCAGGTGACGTTCAGCTTGTCACACGCCTTCTTGATGATGGTCTCCGTGCACCGCGGCTTCGGCGGCGGCATGAAAATCCCGTCAGGCGCGCTGGGAACATTTTCTTTGGTGCCGAACACGCCGATGTACGACTCCACTTTGTCGTAGTAGGGCGCGACGTCTTCATAGATGATGGGCCAGTCGTCGCCCATACCGTCGGTTGAGCGGGACCGGAAATCCACCGGAGCGAAGCGCAATGCGATGCGTCCCCAATGGTTGGTGCGGCCGCCAACGATGCGCGAGCGGAACCAGCGGAATTTTGATCCGGGCGCGGTCGTGTAAGGCTCGCCTTCGATTTCCCAGGAACCGTTGGGAGCGAGGAACTCGCCGAAATCAGCGCTGGCTTTGCCTCCCACCCCGGCGCCGCGATGCGGAAGCTGGTACGGCCACACATGCTCTTTGAAATCCTGCGCCGGATTCAGCGGCCCGCCCGCTTCCAGCATGACAACGCTGAGACCACCCTCGGTGAGGATCTTCGCCGCGGTCCCGCCAGCCGCGCCGGAGCCGATAATGCAAACATCGTAGATCTTCGGAGAACGCCTGACCTCAGACATGAAAAACAACTCCCGATATTAGAAACGTACATCCTTCAGGTAAGCGTAGCCAGTCTGAATACTCTCAAACGGCTCCTTCGGATCATCGAACTCAACAAAATAGTGCTTGATCCCGGCGACATCAGACTTTGCGAAAATCGCCTTCCAGTCAATGACCCCCTTGCCGACATCAACCATGGTGCCGTTTTGATCGAAATCCTTCACGTGGACCAGCGGGAAGCGGCCGGGATATTTCTTAAAATAAGCCAGAATATCGGCTCCCGCTTTATGTGCCCAGCCTAAATCCATTTCCATTGTGACCAGATTGGGGTCGGTTTCAGCCAGCAGCACGTCGTATGGCAATTTGCCATCGGGCAGGGGCTTAAATTCCTCAACGTGGTTGTGGTAGCCAAGCTGAATGCCAGATTTCCTGGTCTCTTCGCCAGCGCGATTGAAGGCTTCAGCCGCCCGCTTCCATCCGTCTGGCTGCTTGAGCACCGCCCGGTCAATCGACGGATTCACGATGTAGCCGTGCCCGAGAATCTTGCTGGCCTCAATCACTTTGGACAGGTTCTCCCGTGAAAACGCGGAGTACGGAATGTGCGAGGCCGGAGCCGCCAACCCATTCGCATCCAGAATTTCGCGCGCACGCTTAGGCGACGGATTGAATTCAGGCAAGTGCGCGAAAAATTGCGCGAGTTCGACCTCTTTGTAGCCGACTTTGGCGACTTGCGCGAGCGTGCCCTCGAAGTCCTTGTTCAGGGCATCGCGAACCGTGTAAAGCTCAAGGCCGATTTTTTCAATTCGATGTTCGGCTGCGGCCCATGCGAAGCGGCTCATCAGTGCCGCGGCGGTGGTGCTGGCGACGAAAGTTCTGCGATCCATGGTTCCTCTTGAGTTCATTGTTTCTTTTCACCCGGCCAATTGGTCATAGGATTACGGAAGCTGCGGGTCGCTGAGCAACTCTTCGCGTACGTTCTTCAGCACGTAGAGCGCCCGCTCCACGCCGACTTCACCCGACAAAATCGGGTCTTCGTTCTCCACACTCAAAATGCCTTCGTACCCCACATCCATGTAAGCGCGAATCACGTCTTTCCAAAGCGTGGCGCTGTGCCCGTAGCCGACGGCGCGGAAGGCGTCCGATGCGTGCTTCAGGTCTTCCTTCTCGAAAACAAAATTCAGTACGCCGTATTTTGCGACTTTGTCCTTGTAAAGCGTGGTGTCTTTCATGTGCGCGTGGAAGATGGCGCCCTGCTTTCCGAGCATGTGAATCACTTCCACCGGATCGCACCCCTGCCAGAACAGATGACTCAGATCGTTGTTGGCGCCGATCTCCTCGCCTACTGCGTCCCGGAGCTTCAAAAGGGTAAGCGGGTTGTACACCACAAAATTCGGGTGCATCTCCAGCGCCAGCCGGTGCACGCCGTGCTCGCGAGCGAATTTTGCCGCCTGCTTCCAATAGGGGACGACCTTTTCTTTCCACTGCCAATCCAGCGCCGCGGCGTACTCCGGAGGCCAGCGGTAAGTAATCCAATTTGGGTTCGCGTCATTGGGATTGCCGCCTGGACATCCCGAGAATCCAACAATGACCTTCACATCCAACTTTTCCGCCAGCAGCACGGTGCGCCGGAAGGTCTCGGCGTCGCGCTCGGCAATGGCGCGATCGGGATGCACCGGATTCCCATGACAACTCAGGGTTGCAACCTGAATATTGCGATCTTCAAACTTTTTTCTCCAGGCTTTCAATTTCGCGGGATCTTCCAGCAGGTCATTCACCGGGCAATGTTTGTTGTTGGGATAGCCGCCAGTTCCAATCTCGGCAGCTTCCACACCCAGGCTGGCATATTTCTCCACCAGTTGATCGAGCGTTAGGTCGGGGAACGCGGGATCGAACACGCCGATGGGAATTTTGCGGCGAGAACCTGGCGCAGCAGCATGCGTGTTTTCGGACTGTGGAACTGCAGCCGACATTGCGCGTGGGGCCGCTACTGCGCCGGCGATCACGCTTCCGGTGGTAGCCAGAAAACCTCTGCGGGTGGGGGAGAGGGGGGCAAATTTATCAAGCATTGAGTTCCTCGACGTGGAGTGCGATCAGCGGAACATTATACGCATGACTGAGAACTGGCGGGCGAAGAGAAAATGCGCGGCCCAAAAAGCTGTAAAAGCTAAAACCGCCCGATGTCGGGCGGTTTTAGGTTCGTGGGTTGAACTCCTCTAGTCTCAGGCCGGAGGCGGCCACTTCTATGAGGACGTTGAACCTACTTTCTCTCCAGTTGAACCGAAGCGCAATAACACAAAAATACTAGATTGCGAATAACAAGAAGGCCCCTAGAATCTCAATTATTTAGGTCGGCCGCTGGGACGCCCCGCCGGGACTGGCCCGGGGTTTGACGGGCTAGCGATGCACGTGGAAAACGTACAGACAGCCATCCAGCACCGCGGGAGGTCCGTAGTCGAGGAGCCAGCGGTAGGCGCTGGGATCCCTGAGGTATTCGCCGGACAGGTTTGTCGCCCCAACCACCACAGTCCCGGTCACGCGCTGGTTTTCACCGAGCGGCCGTGCCTTAATTCCATAAACATCCGGATCGACGCTGCCGAAATAAGCCAGCCAGATCTGCTCGCCAGGGTGCTGTTGCTCGTACCTGCGAAGTGCAAGCAGGCCCTGCCCCCAATCCAGGTTGCTGTCAGCGAGCAACTCATAGCGGTGCCCTGGCCGAACGAAAGAATCGAAATACGATAAGTATCCGGGCCCCGAGCGCAGCACCTCAAATGCATTCCACAGCAGTAACAGTCCGAGGAGGAGGCTTCTGCCGGGCCGTAACGATGCCTGTTGCCATACGGAGGCCGCGAAAAGCAATGCGAACGGATACAACGGGAGAATGTGTCTCTCTCCGAGGTTGAAATGCGCAAAAATGGCGGACAGGAAATATACCGCTGGGAAAGAGGACATAATCCACAAGTCCGCAGAAACCCTGGCTCTCTTCAGCAGGGTCAGTAGCAACCCTGTGAGTGACGCCGCCAACAGCACTATCGGCCACTTCAGCAGGATGGTGACCGGGTAATAGGACTTCCAGCCGCCCGTGGGCGAGGTGCGTCCGAGAAAGAACGCGGGTTGACCGTGAGCGTTGTGCAACGCGAGATCGCGGAATCCGGCGATGAACTCCCCGGCTGGAACCGGCAGGGTGAAGTTCAGACGCGAGCGACTTGGTTTTACCAGCGGCTGGGTCCAGTTGGGAAACGTTGCCGTCAGCACCCCATCGCGAATGGTGAGGCGAGAGACATGAAAAAAATACCCTGCCCATAGAACCAGAAATGCGATCCCAACTGCTACCACCGTCTTCCTCCAATTCCAACTCCAGGGACGCAAGGAAATTCGACCCGGAATGAGCACCAGCATCCAGAAAACTGCCAGAGCGAACATGAGCAAGGCGGAAAATTTCGCCAGCAGCATAAGCCCGAGGATGAGACCCACCACCGTCGTGTTTTTCCAGGATGGATCTCTCTTCCACCCAACGATTCCCCAGGCTGCGGCAAAAATCAGCAGCGTAGCTGCGCCATCAGTTGTAACCACAGAGAAGTTCGCAATGAGTGCCGGAGAAAAAGCAAAGAGCGCCAGCGCGAAGTTTGCCGCCGAAACTGAGAGCAGGTTCGCCGCAGCCAACCACACCAGAACTCCCAGGATTGCTCCCATCCCGGCATTTACCGACCGAGCGCGCCAAGCCAGCGATACCGGATCGGGCGAAATCGAGTGGACGCGAAATGCTCGCGCAAGTGGTTCAACTTCAACTTGCCATTTGGGATTTAGCAGAGGCAGCGTGCACAACAAGCGAGCCAGCGGAGGATGATCGTTATACTGCTGGAAGCGCCCATTGCGCCATGCATCAAGCCCTTCGGCGACGTGCACCGGTTCGTCGTAGGTGAGCGACTGGGTTCCAATGAACCACGCGCATTGCAGCGAATAAACCAGCAACAGAACAGCTGGGACAATCCAGCGCGGTATATTCGATTTCGGTCCGGCTGCGTCCTCGACCTCCGCTTGGGGCATAGTTGTCGCTTGGAGCACCACCCTGACCGCGTCCTAGAACCCTGGTTCCGCCCGAATGCCCTTGCCCTCAGTGACTTCATATGCGTGGCCAGAAGCAAGGTCTTTGTATTCCTCGCTGCGCCCGCTCGGCCAATCAATCACCACGCGCTCGATCTTGTCGCGTTTTCCCAATCCAAAGCTCGCGGCCATCTCCGATTGGGATAAATAGCTTGACCCGCTTCTGACCATCCGCGTCTGCATCAAGCCGCCGGAGAATACCTTTACGCGTGCTCCAATCGCGTCCCGGTTCGACTTAGTTCCGATGAGCCGAAAGCGAATGCTCCGGTTCCCGGCCGTCTGATCGTTGCGAAACAAATATGCCGGGCTATTGTTCGTCGTCATCAGAAGGTCCTGATCGCCATCGCGATCGAAATCTCCTACCGCCAGTCCGCGGCCAACTTTGGGCAGGCTAAAGCCGCCGCCCGCCTCATCGCCCGCCTCGCGAAACTTTCCGTTCCCATTGTTGATGAACAATTGCGGCGGCTGCGCGTAGCCCACGTTGCGAACATTGCGCACGGTGTCGTCAATGTGCCCGTTCACGGCAATCAGATCGAGCGAGCCATCCAGATCGCAATCCGCAAAGACGCAACCAAATCCGAGCGTCGTTTTCGACGGCAACCCTACGCCGCTCTCGACCGCAATGTCCGAGTAATTTCCTTTGCCATCCGCACGGTACAGCCCGATCATTTCATTATCGAAATTGGTGATGGCCACGCCCTGCCGCCCGGAGTTGTCGAAATCGCCCACATCCACGCCCATGCCGGCGCGGGCTTTGCCTTCTGCACTGAAGGCAATGCCGGCTTCGAGAGCAACATCTTTGAAAGTACCGTTCTTCTGGTTGCGATACAGCTTATTGGGCTGCGTGTCATTGGCCACCAGCAGGTCCGGCCAGCCATCCTCGTCGTAATCCAGCATGGCCACGCCCAGCGATTTTGAACTGCTGTCGAAGATTCCGCTCGACGCAGTAACGTCTTCAAACGTTCCATTGCCGCGATTGTGAAACAGCCAGCAGGTCTGGCCGACGTAGGCTTCCGGCGTGCAATACGACTTGTGCTTGCCGTCCTGACTGCAAAAAACGTCGTGCTCCGGCGACCACTTCACATAATTGCAGACAAACAGATCGAGCAACCCGTCGCGATCGTAATCAAACCACAACGCAGAAGTGCTGAAGGCCTGGCGCTTTCCCAATCCGCTTGCATTGGTGACGTCAACAAACGTTCCCTTGCCCGTGTTTTTGAATAGCCGGTTCTGCCCGACGCCGGTGATCAAAATGTCCGGAAAACCATCGTTGTTGTAGTCGCCCACCGCCACGCCCATGCCGTACATCTCAATGTCGAGCCCCGCGGCGCGGGTCACGTCGGTGAATGTTCCATTGCGGTTATTGCGATACAGTTTGAGCGGCGAACGCTGGCGCGAATGGCCGGACCAGTCCATGCTGTTGACCAGCAGAATGTCTTGCCAGCCGTCGGCATCGAAGTCGAGAAAAGCGCAGCCCGCCCCCAGTGTCTCGGGGAGCAACTTCCCTCCGTAGGCGCCACTGTTGTGCTTGAAGTGAATTCCCGCCACGCCGGTCACCTCAGTGAAGTGAAAGCCCAACGGCGCCTGAGACGCGCTCCAAATCATCGGCGGGCGCCACGCCGCCAGTGCCGCCGCGCCCGTCGTTCCCATTAGAAATGCCCGGCGGTTCACGGAATGTTCACCAGGCCATTGCGGATGGCGTATACCACCAGCTCGGCCGTCTTGTGAATTCCCAACGCGTCCATAATATTGGCACGATGCACCGCTACGGTGTTTGCGCTTAACTCCAGTTGCACGGCAATTTCTTTGTTCGACTTGCCATCGCAGATCAGTTGCAGGATTTCCACTTCGCGCGGAGTCAGTCCGGCGTTCCGTTCTCCCTTTAAATTTTCCTGCTGCGAAAGTCGGCCGTCGAGCACGGTTTCGCCCTTCATCATGCGCCGGATCGCCGGACCCAGTTCCAGGTCCATTGCGTTTTTCAACACATAGCCGCGCGCCCCCGCGTCCATTGCCTGCCGTACCCAGGTTTCTTCGGCGTGCATGCTCAGCATGAGAACCAGCGTTTGTGGGGCAAGTTGCAGGATTTTGCGCGTGGCCTGAAGCCCGCTGATCCCAGGCAACGCGCAATCCATGACCACCACTTGCGGCTTGAGCGAACGCGCGAGGTTGACCGCCTCTTCCCCGTCACTCGCTTCGCCCACCACGTGAATGTCTTCCTCGTCCTCCAGCATCCGCCGGAAGCCGCGGCGCACCAGGCTGTGGTCATCCACCAACAACACTGAGATTTTTTCAGCCATGATTTTTTGAATGAGATGCGTGAGCGTCTTTAGCGGCCTCTCTAAACACGCTCTCCTTCGGAACCGCCAACCTTACCAGTACGCCGCCTTCTGCAGGACGCTCGAAGGCAATAGTGCCGCCCAGCAGTTCGGCCCGCTCTCGCATGGCAACTAGGCCGATCCCTTGCCGCTTGCGCGTCGGCGAAAAACCCGATCCGTGATCTTCGATTTCTAAGACCAAGTGCTCCTCGGCAAACCGCAGACGCACCCAAGCCCGCTTCGCGGCCGAGTGCCGAGCGACATTGTTCAGAGCTTCCTGCAACACGCGATATACATGCACCCCGGCGTCCCCGTTTACGGCGAAGGGCGTCCCGCTTTTCTCGTAGGATATGCCAATTCCCGTCTGCCTTTCTACCACCGGCAAATACCACTCGATCGTCTGCTCCAGCCCGGCTTCTTCGAGCAGCACCGGATGCAGCGCCTGCGACAAGCTGCGGACTTTATCCAGCGCCCCCTGCGCAATCTCCCGCACTTCCAGCAAATCGGGGCGAAGCTCTGAATCTTCGGGCGTCTGGTTACGCGCCCGCCCCAGCATTGCCCCCATGGCCGTCAAGATCTGTCCAAACTCATCGTGCAGTTCGCGCGAGATATAACGCAACGTGGATTCCTGCGTGGAAATCAGCGTTTGCGCGAGATCGCTGCGCTGCTCCGATAGCGCCGCCAGTTGATTGAACAGCACCCGGCTGGAGCGAATTAGATAAAGGCTGGTGAGAACAATCGCGATTAGCGTTCCAACGAGAAAGTAGTACGCCTGCCGTTGAACGTGATCGTAGATTTCCGTCACCTGCGCCGCTGCGCGATCTTCGCTTTCATTATTCTGGATCAGCATCTGCGCCACCGCGGTGCTCAACGCCGCCAGCCTGGCTTGTAGCGACAGGCGTATCTGCTCACGCGCTTCTTTCTCCTTGCCACCATGCGCCAGCGCGAACGTGCGGTCAACCGCGTCCCAGAACTGCGAGAGAGAACTTTGCAGATACTGCTGCTGGTCTGCCGTCCTGCCTTGTGGAGAAACCTGCTGCTCGCGCCGGAAAGCGTCGTCCAGATCGCCACGCATGCGCTGAAACTGCGGCTGCCAAGCCGTCAACGGATAAGGTTGTTCGTTATTCAGCAGGCCGGCATCCAGCATGTCGCGCATCGCCATGCCAATTGAATTCAACTCATTCTGAATACGCAATAACTGCAGCGAGTCTTTACGGTTGCGGTCAATCAGATTGTTCTGCAGTTCGCGCAGGCTACCCATGCGCCGGGTCACATACCCCGAGTAGCCGACCACCGCCGCCAGCGTAATCACCAGCCCGATGTACAGTGGAGTTGTAGGAGATCGCCCCGCCGATTGCCGCACCGCGCAAGCATATAACGCGCGGCCGGGTGGTCACAATGCGGTCGTTTATACTGCGGATTGTTGTACAGTTCACGGGTTTCAAGAATGACCGTGGAAGAGCGGCCCTTCAGGGCCGGGTAACCGTGCTCTCCCGACACGGGCTTTAGCCCCTGCGCTGGGTTCCGCGGAGAAAACTCATGGAAAAATCCAAACTGCCCGAACCTTGGCTGCGCGGCACCCTGACCGACGTCCCGCCTCTTCAGCGCGCTGTGCTGCACGCCCTCGAACTTGCAAAGGAAGATTTGGAACACTGGTGTGGCCACCTGAGCGACAAAGAACTAAATGCCCGACCCGGCGAAATCGCGCCCATCGCCTTCCACATCTGCCACATCGGACGCAGCGCCGACCGCCTGCTGACCTATGCCGAAGGCAATCCGCTGAGCTCAGAACAAATTTCTCTGATGAAGGCTGAACTAAATCCGGACGCAATTCACGACCAACTCTTCGTCGAGCTGAACCAGGCCCTGGACTCGGCCGCCACAAGAATCCGGGCGTTCTCAACAGAAGCGCTAACCCTTGCGCGAACCGTCGGCCGCCAGCAAATGCCCACCAGCGTCGGCGGACTTCTAGTCCATGTAGCCGACCACACCCAGCGCCACGTCGGCCAAGCCATCACTACGGCAAAGATCGTCAAGCAAAACGCCTGAAGGCGAAGCGCAATCCCCGCCGTGTTCACTTCGGCTCTGACCAACGACCGCTCTTAGCCTGCCCGGAACGAGCGAAGCGAGTCGAAGCGGCGAACAACCAACGACGCCTTTCTCTATAATGTTCCTCCTATGAGTCTTCCCGAACAAATTCAGAAAGACATCATCACTGCCATGAAGGCGCGCGAGGAGCATCGCCTTTCCACTCTGCGCATGGTGAAATCCGCGCTCAAGAACCGCGAAGTGGAAAAGATGGCGCCGCTCGACGAAAAAGAATCGCAGCAGGTGCTGAGCACGCTGATCAAGCAGCGCAAAGATTCCGTCGAGCAATTCACCAAAGGCGGCCGCCAGGAGAGGGCCGACAAAGAAGCCGCCGAAATCGTCCTGATCGAGAGCTATCTGCCCAAAGCCGCCGGCGAAGCAGAAATCGTCGCCGGAGTAAAAGCCGCCATCGCCGAAATGGGATCCCCAACAATGAAAGACATGGGCGCAGTAATGAAGACCGCCATGGCAAAATTCGCCGCCCAGGGCATGCGCGTGGATGGGAAAGTGGTCAGCGAGGCAGTGAAGAAGGAGTTGGCGGGGAAATGAAACATCGGCGAGACCGGACTACTAATCCCTGTACCTGAGCGTCATCTTTGTCGGTGTAGTGGCAACAACATCGGCCCAAGAGATACCGCGGGAGATATGGGCAAGTGGGTCGTTCGTCGCGTTTTGCCTGCCGGAACAATCTCGTGCTGGGGCGATACCGAGGCGAGAAAACTGCTCGGAACAGAAATTGAATACTCAGCTCAGTTCTTCCGCTGGAAAGATGTGACTATCAAGAATCCAGCCGCAGAAGCGACAATCATCACTGCTAACCAGTTACACGATGACAACTCAGGAAAGGGGACGAATAGTTCTCAAGTCACGTTCCGCCAGCTCGGAATTAAGGTCGGAAGCTCAAAGCAAATCAAGATTAGTCACCCTCCTGCGAACCTTACTGGCGCAACGTCGGAAATTCCGCGAGACCTTATCTTGGTGAAGGACCGAACAACTATCGTTATTTCGGCGTGCAACGTTTATTTTGAAGCAAAACGCGCGTCCGTTCCTTAAGCAGTCTACTTCTGCATCTGGAGCTGCCGATAAACCTCGCTCTTTGAGATCCCTCTCTCCTTAGCAACTTTCTTCAGCGCCGCTTTTTCATCCAGTTTGTCCTCGCGCATGATCTGTTCAACCCGCTCGCGGATGGAAACCCCGCGCGGCGTCCACTGCCCCTCCGCGGCCTTGCCGATCAGCAGCGTGATCTCTCCCTTGACCTCGCTGCGTGCATTCAGAATTTGCGCGACGTCCTCCACCATCCCGCGCAGTAATTCCTCATGGACCTTCGTCAGCTCGCGCGCGACCACAACCGGCCTCCCTGGCCCCATCACCTCGACCACATCCGCTAGAGTCTCCTTGATCCGGTGAGGAGCCTCGTAATAAATCTGCGTCTCATCAGAAGCACGAATCTTTTCCAGTTCCCGCCGCCGCGCGCCGCTCTTCGCTGGCAGGAATCCGCGAAAGCAAAACGAATCTGTCGGCAAGCCACTGGCAACCAGCGCCGCGAGAAAAGCCGCCGGCCCGGGGACCGGAAAGACCAGGACTCCATGCTCAATCGCAAGCGAAACGAGCCGGAATCCGGGATCAGAAATTCCGGGCATCCCGGCATCGGAGACCACAGCAATCCGCAGGCCCTTCTCGAGATCCCGAACCAGTTGTGCCGCCCGCGAAGCTTCATTGTGTTCGTGATAGCTAACAAGGCGGGTCTCGATTCCGTAATGATGCAGCAGCTTCTGAGTCTGCCGAGTGTCCTCGCAAGCAATGAGGTCAGCCTGCTTCAGCACGCGGATCGCGCGCAGCGTCATATCCGCAAGATTTCCGATCGGCGTACCCACCAGATAAAGCCCCGGCTCGAGTTCGCGGCTTTCGCCCGCAGTCATAGGCCGGAAGTGTAGAGCGAAGGTTTCGAAGTTTCAAGTTCCAAGCGAAGTTTTAAGCTCTTCTTCGCGTCCTCTGCGATTCCTCTGTGTCCTTTGCGGGTAAAGTCTTTAGAGCGCTTAACCGCAGAGTTCGCCAAGGAAACGCAAAGGACGCGAAGAAACCCTCGAAACTTTTGTCGCCATTTGCCTCTCTCTTCGCGCCTCTCTACAATAGTCATTTACCCGACAATCTATGATTCATTTCCCCGTTCCCGAAGCCCTCACTTTCGATGACGTGTTGCTGCTGCCTGCCCGCTCTGACGTAGTTCCGGCCAATGCCAATACCCAGACTCAGCTCACCCGCAACATCCGCCTGAACATTCCCATCCTCAGCGCCGCCATGGACACTGTGACCGAGTCGCATATGGCCATCGCGCTCGCCCAGCAGGGCGGCTTGGGAATCATTCATCGCAATCTGACCATCGAGCAACAGGCCGAAGAAGTGGACAAGGTGAAGCGCTCTGAAAGCGGCATGATCGTTGACCCGGTCACCATGTCCCCGGACGACAAAGTTTCCGACGCGCTCGAGGTGATGCGGAAGTACAAAATTTCCGGCGTTCCCATCACCAAAAACAAGAAGCTGGTCGGCATTCTCACCAACCGCGATCTCCGCTTCGAAACCCGCTTCGACATTCCCATCAGCAAGGTCATGACCAAGGAAAATCTGATCACGGTGCCGGTGGGGACCACGCTGGAAGACGCGGAACAGATCCTGCACAAGCATCGCGTAGAAAAACTGCTGGTGGTGGACGACAGCTACAACCTCAAAGGCCTGATCACGGTAAAAGACATCCAGAAAAAGCTGAAATATCCCAATGCCGCGAAAGATTCCCACGGTCGCCTGCGTGTAGGAGCGGCCATCGGCGCCACGGGAGACTATCTGGAACGCGCCGAAGAACTGGTCAAAGAACTTGTGGACGTCCTGGCCATAGACAGCGCCCACGGCCATTCGTCACGCGTTTTGGATGCGGTGAAGGCGATCAAAACAAAATTTCCCGAGATTGACCTCATCGCCGGAAACGTCGGCACCTTCGACGGCGCATGTGAACTGGCCCGCGCTGGAGCGGACGCCATCAAAGTCGGCATCGGTCCCGGCTCTATCTGCACCACGCGCGTCGTCACCGGCGCCGGAGTTCCGCAGATCACCGCCATCGCCGAGGCTTATCGCGCGACGAAAGACGCTGGCGTCCCCGTCATCGCCGACGGCGGCATCAAGTACTCCGGCGATATCACCAAGGCGCTTGCAGCAGGCGCCAGCGCGGTCATGATCGGTTCCATGTTTGCGGGCACCGACGAAAGCCCCGGCGAGATGATTCTCTATCAAGGCCGCACCTTCAAGTCCTATCGCGGCATGGGATCGCTTGGCGCCATGGCCGCCGGTTCCAGCGAACGTTATTTCCAGAGCGCCGACGGAGAAGCCTCAGTCGCCGTCCCCAGCATGGGCGCCGATCCCAACCGCCTGGCCAAACTCGTCCCCGAAGGAATCGAAGCTCGCGTCCCCTACCGCGGCTCGGTTTCGATGATTCTGTATCAGATGGTCGGCGGCCTGAAATCCGGGATGGGATACTGCGGCTGCGCCACGTTACCCGAGCTATTGCAAAAGACCCGCTTCGTCCGCATCAGCGGGGCCGGCCTACGCGAAAGCCACGTTCACGATGTGATGATCACCAGAGAAGCCCCGAACTACGCAGCGGAGTAAATCGCTCAACGCTCTCATCAACTTGTCATCCCGAGCGAAGCAAGAACATTCGCCCCTGCGAATGATTTTGCGGAGTCGAGGGGCCTGGTGTTCACTTGAATCCAGCCCCGCAGCCGACGTATCATTGACGTCAGTTAACCCTTAGAAAGCAACCCAAAGCAACCGGGGAACGCGCCCGCGTTCCCCGGACTGGGAAAGGAGGTCCCACATGCCCACGTCCAAAGAACTCACAATTCGAGTGGAAAATAAACCCGGAACCCTGGGCAAGCTGTGCAAGGCGCTTGCCGATCAAAAAGTGAACATTCTGGCGTTCCAATCTGTCCCCGCAGAAGGGAGCAGCGCGGTCCGCATGGTGGTGGACAATCCAGTAACAGCCAAAAAAGTCCTGGACACTGCGCACCTCAGCTACACCGAAACTGAGGTCGCGCAGGCCAGGCTTCCCAACCGGCCAGGCGAGTTGGCGCATGCTGCGTCCCAACTTGGCGGCTCGAACATCAACATCGAATATGCTTACAGCGGCCTGGACTCCACAAATTCACCCGTTGTGTTTTTCGGGGTGAAAGACGCCGGCAAGGCAGCGATGATCCTCGACAAGATCGCCGCGGCCGCGTAAGCGCACACCTGCCTCTCACTTGCCCCACCCTTAGAAAACCAAGAGGGTGGGGATTATTAGTGTAGTCATATTTATATGTCCATAGTCATGATATGATGATTCAGAGGTTAACTCGTGAAACAGATGCCCGCAGGTGAGTTCAAAGCTCAGTGTTTGGCGGTCATGGACAAAGTCCAGAAAACCGGTGAACCCGTTCTCATCACCAAACACGGTAAGCCGGTGGCCAAGCTGGTTCCCGCGCCCAGCGCGTCCGAGGACATTTTCGGTTACATGACCGGCAAAGTGAAAATCGTCGGCGATATCGTAGGCCCAGTCACGCCACTGGACGACTGGGAAAACCAGTGATCCTGCTCGACACTCACGTCCTCATCTGGATGTCGAGCGACCCCAAGAAGCTCTCCAAGAAAGCGCGCGAAGCGATCCGGGAAGCAAGGCAGGCAACCGGAATTGCCGTAGCGAGCATTACGCTCTGGGAATTGGCCTGGCTGGCACAAAACCAGCGAATCCTGGTTGCCGGCAGCGTAGAGGCATTTGTTCGTGAAAGCGTCTCTCGGGTTATCGTTATGCCAATGACGCCCGAGATTGTCGCGCTTGCGGTCCGGCTTCCAGATGCCTTTCCCAAAGACCCCGCTGATCGTTTGATCGCGTCCACCGCCATCGTTGACAGCATCCCGCTGGTCACTGCCGATGAGCGTATTCGTCAAGCCAAAGTAACGCACACAATTTGGTAGCCCTACGAATGCGCCGCTCTGTAAGCCTGCAAGCACCGCCGCGCCGTCTCCATCTCCCCAAACCGGCTCCCTTCCTGTTCCAGCAGGTAATATTCGACACCACCAACGCTCTCCGCAGCGGCAAAGATATTTTTCCAATCAGCACTGCCTTCGCCAAACAAAACCTGGTAGCCCTTACTTGGATCGGGAGACCAGTCCTTTAAATGAAGCGAGTGGATCCGTCCCGGATTAGCGCGAATCCACGCCACGGGGTCTGAACCCGCCTCTAAACACGTACCCACATCGAGTTGCAGCACGACGGAGGGCTTCGTGTTTTTCGCCAAAATCTCCATGGGACGCACTCCTTCAACCCGCGTGAACTCTGGCTGATGGTTGTGATATCCCGGCTTTAGACCCGAAGGTTCAAGCCGTTCCGCCGCAGAGTTCAGTTCGTCGGCAATCGCCTTCCAGCCATCCAGTCCGGGCTTCGGATTCGAGCTGGCCATCACTACGTACTTGCCGCCCAGAATCAGGTTCATGTCGCGGGTGCGATTGATATTGTCTGCGCTGAAATACTTCTCGTCGTTGTGCGTCGAGTAGCACCGGATGCCAAGGTCGTCGAGCAGCTTGCGCATCTGTTTGGTCTGGGTTTCGCTCCAGTCGAAGTACGGCGCATAGAATTCCACGCACTGGTACCCGAGTTGCGCGACGGCGCGAACCGTGCCCTCGAGGTCCAGCTTCAGTGCCTCGCGGACCGAATACAGCTCCAGGCCAATTGGGATGGACGTTGACGCTCGGGCTTTGAGCGCCCACGGAAGCATCGCTGAGAGGGCAAGAAACGATCGGCGAGAAACGGGCATGGGGGAAATCGTACTCCGGAAGGAATGGAATTTCATCTCGGACAGAGCGAATTGCAGCAAACTGACAATGGCTCCCCATTGCTAGCGCTCTTTGCGAGGTGGGCTTTTCTTCTGTCTGCAACCAATCCGTCCTACCCCTTGATCCTCCTCGCTCCCTCATCCCACACCGCGATCGTCTCTTTGAAATACGAATAATTCGCCAGGTGACAGCCAATAGCGGCGCGGTTACCGAATTCTTCGTTCTCCACAACTTTCTTGCGCGACCGGACGGCATGAAAGAAGTTTGCCTCGTGGTCCACCAAATCGCTGTAGCCCTCAGGCACGCCAAAAACTTCTGTCGCTTCGCTAATGTTGACCTTAGACAACGGGTGGTCCTCCTTGAACTTCGCAAGATACTCGTCGCGCAACTTCGCCGGCCAGCCGTAGATTGAATATCCTTCCGGCTGCGGTCGCGTATCCTGCGGCGTAAACGTTAGACTCGAGCCCTTGATGATCGCTGTGCCCTTGGTTCCGTAGAAGCCAATAAACTCGCCCTGGTCGCTATTCAAATTGCAGCGCAGATACACACGAAAATTCGCATAGTCATAGAAAGTTTCGATCAAATCAGGGAAGTCGCGGCCGTCTTTGAAATGGAAAAGCCCACCCGTTGACTGCGCGCGCTTTGCAACCGTGTTCGTGCTGGTGATGAAATTGATGCCCGAAATCAGGTGGACGAATAAATCACCTGCCAGCCCCTCTCCGTAGTCGCTGAAGCAGCGCCACCGGAAGAAGCGCACGGGATCGAATGGCCGCTTCGGAGCGCTGCCAAGAAAAGAATTCCAGTCAATCGTCTGTTCGCTGGCATCTGGAGGAATGGGATACACCCACGCGCCGCTAGGCGAATTGCGGTCCCAATACGCCTCGATCGAATACACCTCGCCGAGCTTGCCGGAATCGAGCAATTCCTTCGCCTGCGCATAGACGACAGATGACACGCGCTGGCTTCCGATCTGCACAATCCGGTTCGCCTTCTGCGCCGCGTCAATCATGGCGAACCCATCTTCGATGGTATGCGACATCGGCTTTTCGCAATACACGTCTTTGCCTGCCGCACATGCGTCTTCAAATACTCTCCGATGCGAATGGTCAGGCACCGCGATAATCACCGCGTCCACATCCTTGCGATCAAGAATCTCTCGATAGTTGCGGGTGGCCGGGACGCTCGGGTTCTTCACCGCTTCCTGCGCCGCAGTATGCCGTGAGTCGTAAAGATCGCAGACCGCCACGCACTCGACTCCCGGGACGCGCGTTGATGCCTGCAGCAGTTCGCACCCGCGCACGCCGGTGCCGATCGAGGCGAAACGCACAGTGTCGCTGGGCGCGAGCGGGCGCGGCGACGCCCACAGCGGCTTCGGCTCCAACAAAGTGAATTTTCCCGTCGCTCCGACGGCGGCTGCTCCTGACCCAATGCGAATGAATTGACGACGTGTCCACGAAGGTTTGTTCATAAACTTCCGCTCCTTAGTCCCGCGACTCGAAAGTTGACGCTGGGGGACAAATAATCGCGGCGGCGATTATTGCACAAACGGCGGGCCTTAGAACAGGATCATTCAAATCGACTTTGGGCGGTTCTGAAATCAAGGGAAGTCTTGCGAAAGGAGAGGTGCCTCAATACAACGAATCGTACTTCGTGACTACCCACTCGCCGCTGCGGTTGTCCAAGGTGACGGAGAGCAGTTCGTCGTAGCTGGAACCCTGTCCTTGATTGTGGCGCTTGCCGTTGTAGTGCAGGATGCGCAACGGAGGACGATCTTCCCAGTCCACAATCCGCCACGAAGCCAACGGATGCTTGGCCTCGGAGCCGCAAATGAACGCCGCATAGCGCTTGCGGTAGTCTTTTTCCCAGTCAGCCAACGCGTCGTCGCAATGCCCATCGCGCATGCCGCGCAGGAATTCACCGGCGGCGCGCTCGGAAGTGCGGTCGCGCAAAGGATTCAATTTGAGGGAAAGAGGGACCTTGGTCAGCGGATCCACTTCCGGCGACTTTGCCAGCACCGGCGGCTGGCCGTTCAGCCAACTGAGGTAGATAAAGAACCCCAGCAGAACCAGGAACCCGGCCCCGGCGGCAATCGCAATATGAGTTTTCGAGAACTGCATATCTCACACCGAGTTTAGTCCGGAATTTCGCCCAGCACAGGTTACTTCCGTGCCCCTCGCACCCCCTGTACATCCGGACAATGCTCTCAACCTGCCGCAATTTGGTCAGAGAAGGATTCTACGGGTTTGGCGTCTGTGTCTTATGTGCGGCCGCCTCGGGCTGGCGGGCGCCAGTTACGCGATAGTCCTTGTACTCGATCGTTAGGGTGGCGCGGCCTCCCAGCCGCACATAGCTCACCGACTCATTCTTCACCGGTAGCCAGAAGGCCTCGACTTTCTGATATTCGTGATGAATTTCGCTCTTTTTGGTCCAGAATGACGGATTCTGCACCGGCTCGGCTTCAATGCGGGTGACCGCGAAATCGGTCCCGTCCACCCACACCTGGCCACGGTAAACATATTTGCTGCTGGATTTTGGGTTCACCCGCAACACATATTGCCCACCTGTTTTCGAGGGCTCATACCCCACCAGTTCAAAGTTGTAGTTGTCACGGTTTAACTGTGTCCGCGCGCTGACTGCAGGCTGTGTTGCCTCTTTCTCGCTTTCCAGTAGCTTCTTGAAAACCCGATTCACAATCAGCTTCGATCCACTCTGAGAAACTACTTTGAATTCTTTCGAGGACGGCCGGTCGTAGGTAGCTACGACCGTCATTTCGGCTTCCCGATCGCCGGGGAATCCCTGGTAGACGAGCCGGTACACGCGTGTCGCCTCGGAGTGCAGCAGAGCCTGCGCCCGCTCTTGATTCCGGCGCACTAGGTTGTCCACTACCTGGTCTGCGGATAGAGGCGTACCCGCCTTCGAGGGTGACGACGCTCCCGCATCGGCGACAACCAGTTTCGACGCACTGATCATAGCGGCCAGCAAACCTAAACCGGCCGCGGCGCGAATTGTCCGCCTCACCCTCATGCAGTGCATCCCAGTTTAAATCTCGGTGACAGGTACATGCCAGTTTACTGGCTGGAACGAATCGACGTACCGCCGTTACCTGGATCGACGACCGGGGTATGAAATCGCCTGTTCAGCTCACCCCTGATCGAATTCTCCGAATCCCTCTTCAGAAGTGTGCAATTTTGGCCAGACGAACCTTGAACAGGCAAGGTACGGTGTTACGGTCTGAAATTGAGGAGTTCCATCATGCGTTTATCCAGACTTGCTTTCGTCCCTGAGTGCGGCGGTCATCTCGTCGGCGTTTTCAATGCTTGCGGACTCCGCTGCCGCGACCGGCAATGACCCGTGCAAAGTACTAACCGCAGAAAAATTCAGCCAGATCATGGGCTATGCTACGACCGCAGCCACAACCGGCTCCTCCCAAACATCGTGCTTTTATCAAGGTCCGGCACACTCCGGCGGGCAATTCATGATCCTTACCGAGGCGGCGTCAGGGCCTCAGGCCGACGCCATGCTCAACCGGCGGGGATCTTCGCCGCCTCCCGGCAGCGGCCTGATTGGCGGCACTTACCGCCAGGGAAGCATCATCTTTTCGCTCTCTATCAGCTCAACCGATCAGATCAAGTTGCAGGCGCTGGTGACCGAAGTAAAGCGTAATCTGAAGAAATCGCGCGTTTGCAGATAAATCGATCTCGACTCCGTGAATGTGAGCGCAGCGGAGACTACCTTTCGCCTGGATCGCGTTCGGCTATGGCTGCTTTCTTTGTTTTCAAGGAAGACTTCGCCATCTCCACGTGCTGCTTGATGGCAGCGCGAAGCTCGCGGGCGAGCTTCCTAAGCTCTGCCTCGGTTTCGGAAGAGAACGGCCTGCCGCAAAGAACCCTAATCTGAGCGCAAATCTCCTCTATTCGGGTGTCGGTTGAGGAGGGCACCGAAAAATCTTATCGGAGTTGCTTTCTCTGTTCGATACAGTACATCCCTGATTGGCGTCTGAGGCGAATAATGGGTCGGACGCTGATAAATTTTGCCGCCAGTACTTCCGTCGAGGGAATCCATTGCCCCCTCGTTGGTTTCGCGCGTGCAAAATCTTCGTACAGTCCGCACCCCTTTCCTCTGAGGGTGCAAACCTAAGTCATACATTGCGAACGATTTGGATAAGCGAGCTTTTCCTCGGCTGCACTTTCCGATTTTGGCAATGTTCTTGCCTTACACTCTTCCATGACCGCTAGACCTTTCATAACCGCTAAACCGGAAGAACAAGAGTGGCGAAAGCTCTGCGAGATGGTAGCCAATGAGCGCGACCCGCAGCGACTATCCCAGCTTATTGATCAGCTCATTGAGAAGTTGGATTCCCGCAGGGAGCAGGCTTTCTCTGCCGCCACCAGGGACCAACAGCTTAGAGGAAATTCCGGCTCCTAATAGCGCCCGTTTGCAACCGATCGCCGTCCCGCGCGGGAATACAGCATTGTTTATCTACAGCTACAGCAACCACTGTAGCCGTAGCTGATCTCTGAAAGAGATACGCTGCCAAGGGCTTGCATCTAGGACTGAGGCATGGGCGATCGCAGCGTTGACGATCTACGTAATGAACTTCGCCGCCTCATGCTGGAGCATCTTGAAAGTTTGAAGGAGGAGACCTTCGGGGGGCTCAGTGAAGAACTGTTGCGCCAACAAGAGGAGCGTCTCAAGCGCATCCGCGAAGTATCTGCGGACTTTATCGCAGCTCTGAAGCGAAATATCCCGTAATTCCGATGTCTGCTTCGCAGTTGAAAGGAGAACGTGATGGATAAGCCAAATGTAACGCTACCCGGAAAAGTTGAAAAGATCATCAAGTCTGCAGACCCGCGCGAACCGGAAAAGGCTGAGATATCGGTTGAAGGGGCTGATACCCTGTATCGGGAAATCCGCATTGAAAACTCATTGACGGACCAAAACGGCGATGAAGTTCGCCTCAAGAAGGGCGCCGAGGTCGAAGTCAAGGTCGAAGCTGAAAAAGACGCGACTAGCCCTGCGTAGTAACTCGAAAAAAGTAGCGGAGAAAGGAAAATCGCGACCACAGATCCGCAAGCTTTGACAACTCCTCAAACGTCCGTCTGAGATCGACTCGCCTTTTCGCCCGCCAACTGAATCGTTCTCCGGCTAAACGAATCTCTAACAATTAGGGGTAGTGTTGGAGCCCACATCCCCTCGAACTTGATAAACTGGAATACCTTGCAGGGAAGCCTTAATAGAAGCAGCCAGGGAGAGACTCATGGCCGTAAGCGATCAGGCGGTACTAAAACTAAAAGAGACTGGCAAGCAACTCGACAGCCTGAGCATCAACACCGTCCGTACTTTGTCCATTGACGCAGTGCAGAAGGCCAATTCCGGCCATCCCGGCGCTCCCATGGGACTGGCCCCGGTGGCTTACGTTCTGTGGCAGCAGTTCCTGCGTTACGATCCCGCCGATCCGGTGTGGCCCAATCGCGACCGTTTCATCCTGTCGAATGGACACGCGTCCATGCTCCTGTATTCCATGCTTTTTCTCTCCGGAGTCAAAGCCGTCGCTTCCGAAGCGGAAGTCCTGCCGCAGGCCGCCATTTCACTCGACGACATCAAACAGTTCCGCCAGCTCGATAGCCGGACTCCCGGACATCCCGAGTACCGCATCACTCCCGGCGCGGAGACCACGACCGGCCCGTTGGGTCAGGGAATCGGCAACAGTGTCGGCATGGCGATTGCCGGAAAGTGGCTGGCGGCGCGCTACAACCGTCCCGGCTTCGAGATTTTCGGACACAACGTGTACGCCTTTTGTGGTGACGGCGACATGATGGAAGGTGTTGGCAGCGAATCCGCCTCGCTCGCCGGGCATCTCAAGCTGCCGAACTTGTGCTGGATTTACGACGCTAACCAAGTAACCCTCGACGGCCCTGCCGATTGGTCTTTCAGCGAAGACGTGGCCACGCGCTTTCGCGGCTATGGCTGGAACACCACGCACGTAGGCGACGCCAACGACCTCGACGCGCTGGCCAGCGCCTTCAATGGATTTCTGGATACGCATGATCGCCCCATGCTCATCGTCGTGAACAGTCACATCGGCTATGGATCTCCTCACAAGCAGGACACCAGCGCGGCCCACGGCGAACCGCTCGGCGAAGACGAAGTCAAGCTGGTAAAAAAATTCTACGGTTGGCCGGAAGACGCCAAATTCCTCGTGCCCGACCGAGTGCTGGAACATTTCCAGGACGGCATCGGCCGCCGCGGGCATGAGTTGACGGCGAAATGGCACGATTTGTTCGCGCGCTACAGCCAGCAGTTCCCCGATCTTGCAGACCACATCAATCGCATGCAGCATCGCGAATTGCCCGATGGCTGGGACAAGAACCTTCCCAGCTTTCCGGCGGACCCGAAGGGTGTTGCCACCCGCGACAGTTCCGGAAAAGTGCTGAATGTGGTTGCGGAGAATATCCCCTGGCTGGTTGGCGGATCCGCCGACCTGGCAACCTCCAACAAGACGGCGTTGAAGTTTGACGGTGCCGATGACTTTCAGGCCGGAAGTTACGGCGGGCGCAATCTTCACTTCGGGGTCCGCGAACATGCCATGGCCGCGGCCCTAAACGGCATGGCGCTCTCCCGGCTGCGCGCCTTCGGCGGCACATTCTTCAACTTCACCGATTACATGCGTCCATCCATGCGCCTGGCCGCCATCATGGAGATTCCCACCATCTACGTGCTCACTCATGATTCCATCGGCCTCGGCGAAGATGGCCCGACCCACCAGCCAATCGAGCAACTGGCCGGGCTGCGGGCGATGCCGGGGATGATCGTCATGCGTCCCGGCGACGCCAATGAAGTAGTCGAGGCCTGGAAAGTGATCCTGCGACTGAGGCATGAACCGGTTGCGCTGGTCCTCACGCGACAAGCATTGCCTACGCTCGATCGCTCGAAGTACGCGGCGGCTTCGGGGGTTGGTAAAGGCGCATATGTTCTTGCCGACACCAAAGATGGCAAGCCGGATGTGATCCTGATCGGGACAGGCAGCGAACTTTCCCTCTGCGTAGCCGCGTACGAACAGCTGAGCGCGGAAGGCATTCGCGCCCGCGTGGTCAGCATGCCTTCCACCGAACTTTTCGACAAGCAAGATCAGGCGTACAAGAATTCCGTGCTTCCGCCGGAAGTCAAGGCGCGGGTTTCGGTCGAAGCTGGATCGGTCTTCGGCTGGGAACGCTATATCGGATTACAAGGCGCCATCATCGGCATGACCACATTCGGCGCCTCCGCCCCTATAAAAGACCTGATGAAGAAATTTGGATTCACTACTGAACACGTCATTCAAGCCGCCAAACAAGTTTTGGCGCGAACGAATAAAGCGAAATAATTAAGAGGTAAATCATGCAGCCCACCGGAATTCTCGATACCGCGAAAGCCACCAACCCGTTAAAGGACCTGTTGAAGTTCGGCCAGTCGGTGTGGCTCGACTACATTCGCCGCGACCTGATCACTAGCGGCGAACTCAAACGCCTGATCCAGGAAGATGGCCTGCGCGGCATGACATCGAATCCTGCGATTTTTGAAAAGGCCATTGCCGGCAGCACCGATTACGCAGACATTCTTGCGTCGCTGAAAAGTCGTCCCGACCTCGACGCCAAGGCCCGCTACGAACTCATCGCCATTCGCGACATTCAGGACGCCGCTGACCTCTTGCGCCCCATCTATCAGGAATCCAACCAGCGCGATGGCTATGTCAGCCTGGAGGTTTCTCCGTACCTTGCGCGCGATACCCAGGGCACGATCGAAGAAGCTCGCCGCCTCTGGAAAGCGGTGGATCGTCCGAACGTCATGATCAAAGTTCCCGGCACCGCGGAAGGCATTCCCGCGTTCGAACAACTGATCAGCGAAGGCATCAACATCAACGTCACACTGTTGTTTTCGCAAGAAGTCTATCACCAGGTCGCCGAGGCTTACATCCGTGGGTTGCAGCAATTCAGTGCCGGCAGTGACGAAGTGGGCCGCATCGCCAGCGTTGCCAGCTTTTTCATCAGCCGCATTGATAACGCCGCGGATGCAGAAATCTCCACGCGTCTGAAATCGGCCAAGAATCCGCAGCAAGAACAGAAACTCAAAGGCCTGTTGGGGAAAGTCGCCATTGCTAACGGCAAGCTGGCGTATCAGCGCTATCTGAACATTTTCTCCGGCGTCCAATGGGACAGACTCCGCGCGCAAGGCGCTCAGACCCAGCGCGTGCTCTGGGCCAGCACCAGCACCAAGAATCCGGCGTATCCCGATATTCTCTACGTCCAAGAGCTCATCGGCCCCGACACCGTCAACACGATTCCGCCAGCGACCTTCGATGCGTTCCGCGATCACGGCCAGCCTCGCGAAACTCTGACGGAAGGCGTGGATGAGGCGAAGCAGGTCATACAGGATCTAGCGGACGTAGGCATTTCAATCGATGCCATCACCGACAAGCTGACCGACGATGGCGTTCGTCTCTTCGAAGAAGCTTTCGACAAACTCCTGGCCGCGGTCGAAAAAAGCACTCAGGGCGGAACTACTCCCAAAATCAGCCAGTGGAGTTACAAACTGCCCGAGCTTTTGGCAAAAGAAGTAGTGCAAACCGTGGCCGACTGGCGCGCCGCCGGAAAAGTTCGCCGCCTGTGGCAGCGCGACGCCTCGCTATGGACGAACAGCGACGAAGCGCAGTGGCTGGGCTGGCTCGACATCACTGAGAAGCAACTCGAAAACAAAGCCCAGTTCCAGCGCCTGGCGGAGGAAATCCGCAAGGAGAAAGACAATTTCACCGATATTCTTCTGCTCGGCATGGGAGGCTCCAGCCTGTGTCCCGAAGTCCTGGCCAAAACCTTCGGCCACATCCCCGGCTTTCCCCGCCTGCACGTGCTCGATTCGACCGACCCGGCGCAGGTACGAGCCACCGAACAAAAGGTCAATCTCGCGAAGACTCTGTTCATTGTCTCCAGCAAATCCGGCACCACGCTTGAGCCCAATATCTTTAAGCAGTATTTCTTCGAGCGGGTAAGACAAACCATCGGCGCGGAAAATGCGGGCAGCCGCTTCATCGCCATCACCGACCCCGGATCCAAACTGCAATCCGAAGCTGAGGCTGGCAAATTCTGCCATATCTTCCCTGGCGTACCCGGCATCGGAGGCCGCTACTCCGCGCTTTCGAATTTCGGCATGGTTCCGGGTGCTGCGATGGGGCTTGATATCCCCAAGTTCCTCGACCGCACCGAGGAAATGGTCCAGGCCTGCGTTGCCTCCGTTCCCGTGGAACAAAATCCGGGCGTTGTACTCGGGATTATCCTCGGCACAGCCGCAAAATCCGGCCGCGACAAAGTCACTATCATCGCCTCCCCCGCGATTGCCGATTTAGGGGCGTGGCTTGAGCAGCTTCTCGCCGAGTCCACCGGCAAACAGGGCAAAGGCGTCATTCCCGTGGACCGCGAGAAACTTGCAGCTCCCGCGACCTGTGGCAGCGACCGCATGTTCGCGTACGTGCGATTCGACACCGCCCCCGACGCAGATCAAGATGCCAAAGTCTCCGCCCTCGAAGCTGCCGGACACCCAGTAATTCGCATTTCGCTGAACGATACCTACGATCTCGGCCAGGAATTCTTCCGCTGGGAGATCGCCACTGCCGTCGCCGGATCCATCATCGGCATCAACGCTTTCAATCAACCCGACGTGGAAGCCGGCAAGATCGAAACCCGCAAGCTGACCACCGAATATGAAAAGACCGGGTCGCTCCCGGCGGAGAAACCATTCTTTGATCAGAATGGTATTCAATTGTTTGCCGATCCTAGAAACGCCGGTGCACTTGGGAGTGGGAATTCTCTGACCGATTATCTCCGCACCCATCTCAGCCGCATTGGCTCTGGCGATTACTTCGCCGTGCTCGGCTATGTTGAGATGAATGAAGCGCACGAAGCGCAGTTGCAGGAAATTCGCCACGCCATTCGCGATGCTAAACACGTTGCTACGTGCCTCGGCTTCGGCCCGCGCTTTCTGCATTCGACTGGACAAGCCTACAAAGGCGGCCCCAACAGCGGCGTGTTCCTGCAGATCACGTGTGACGACGCGAACGACGTACCCGTCCCCGGCCAGAAATACACTTTCGGAGTGGTGAAATCCGCGCAGGCCCGGGGAGACTTCCAGGTCCTGGCCGACCGCGGTCGCCGTGCGCTGCGCGTGCATCTGGGCAAAGATTTAGAAGCTGGTTTGTCGGAACTGTCGAGAGCCGTGGCTGAAGCTTTGCGTAATTGAATTCTTAACCATTGTCATTCCGAGCCGCCAAAGGCGGTGAGGAACCTGCTATTTCTTTGCACGGAGGAGCCACATGCGTCTCGGAATGGTCGGCCTCGGCAGAATGGGCGCCAACATGGCACGCCGCCTCATGCGCGGTGGCCATGAAGTCGTCGTCACCGATCTCAGCGCCGATGCCGTCAAAGGTATGGCCTCGGAAGGTGCCGTCCCATCTTCCTCTCTCGACGACTTCTGTTCCAAGCTCGGTTCTCCGCGCATCGCCTGGCTGATGGTTACCGCCGGCGCTGCGACTGAATCTACAGCGCAGGCAATTGCCCAGAAAATGAAGTCCGGCGACATCCTCATTGACGGTGGCAATTCTTATTTCAAAGACGACATCCGCCGCTCCCAAATGTTCCGCGACAAAGGCATCCACTATGTGGACGTCGGAACCAGCGGCGGCGTCTGGGGACTCGAGCGCGGCTACTGCATGATGCTCGGCGGTCCTAAAGAAGTGGTCGAGCAGCTCGATCCTATTTTTAAAACCCTCGCCCCTGGCCGCGGCGGCATTCCGCGGACTCCCGGCCGCGAGAAGCTGCCCGGCACGGCAGAGGAGGGCTACATCTATTGCGGCCCCTCTGGCACCGGGCATTTCGTGAAGATGGTGCACAACGGCATCGAGTACGGAATCATGCAGGCTTACGCCGAAGGTTTTGACATTTTCCGCAACGCCACTAAGCCCGACCTTCCCAAAGATCAGCAATATGATCTGAACCTCGCTGACATCGCCGAAGTCTGGCGCCGCGGAAGCGTTGTCAGTTCATGGCTTCTCGATCTCACCGCGATGGCGCTGACCGAGAATCCCACGCTTTCCGAATATTCCGGCTTCGTCCAAGATTCCGGCGAGGGCCGCTGGACCATTGAAGCCGCCATTGCGGAAGCCGTTCCGGTGGATGTTCTTTCGGCAGCGCTGTTCGCGCGTTTCCGCTCGCGCCAGGAACACACCTTCGCCGAGAAACTCCTTTCGGCCATGCGGCAAAAATTCGGCGGACATATTGAACCAATAGTGGGGAAAAAGACCGCCTGACGGAGAAATCGTAATGGCAGAAGCCGAAGTGCTCCCTCGAATACAACGCACCCCGGGCCGTCCCGCTGACCCATGCATCATGGTGATTTTCGGCGCTGCTGGCGATTTGACGCGTCGCAAGCTGATCCCCGCGCTCTACAACCTGGCCAAGGCCGAGCTTCTTTCCCGCGAGTTCGCCATCGTTGGCATCGCCCACAGCCCCATGTCCACTGAGGACTTCCGCAAGAAACTCGCCGACGACATTCGCCACTACGCAGGCAGCGAAGTTGATCCCGGCATATGGGAGTGGTTCACCAGCCGTCTGTATTACATCACTGCCGAGTTCGACGACAAGAACGTTTACTCGCAACTGAAGACCACCCTGGAAAAGCTCGACCAGGAACACTCGACGCACGGCAACTATTTTTTCTATCTGGCGACCGCTCCCGACTTCTTCGGCCCGATTGTCGAGCAGCTCGCCTCGGCCGGACTAACGGAAGAGAAAGATCACTACTGGCGGCGCGTGATCGTCGAGAAGCCGTTCGGCCACGATATCGATTCGGCCAAAACGCTGAACCAGCAACTGCTCAAGGTCGCCAGCGAAAAACAGATTTACCGCATTGACCACTACCTGGGTAAGGAAACCGTCCAGAATATTTTGGCGTTTCGCTTCGCCAACGGAATTTTCGAGCCCATCTGGAACCGCCGGTACATTGATCACGTGCAAATCACCGTCGCCGAAACTGTCGGGGTCGAGTCCCGCGGCAGTTACTACGACACCGCCGGCGCGCTGCGCGACATGGTCCCCAACCACATCATGCAACTCATCAGCCTCACCGCCATGGAACCGCCGATCTCATTTCGCGCCGACGCCGTCCGCGACGAGCAGGCCAAGATTCTGCACGCCATCCAGCCACTTTCGTCCGAGGAAGTGCTCCGGCGCACCGTGCGCGGCCAATACGGCCCAGGAATCGAGGACTCTCATCGCGTGCCCGGATATCGCAATGAGCCTGACGTTCCCCCTGATTCCCGCACCGAGACCTTCGTTGCCATGAAACTCGCGATAGATAATTGGCGGTGGGCCGACGTCCCCTTCTACCTGCGAACCGGGAAGCATCTTGCTGCGCAGACCACGCAAATCGTCATTCAGTTCCGCCGCGCGCCGTTTGTCCTGTTCCGCGATACGGAGGTCGAGGACCTTATGCCCAACCAACTCGTCCTTCACATTCAACCGGAAGAAGGCATTTCTCTCCAATTCGCCGCCAAAGTTCCCGGCCCCATCATGCGCCTGGGTGCAGTGGACATGAATTTCAAGTACGCTGATTACTTCGGGACTCAGCCCAGCACCGGATACGAACGCCTGCTACATGACTGCATGATCGGCGACGCTACTTTGTTTCAGCGTGCCGACATGGTCGAAGCCGGTTGGTGCGTGGTCAGCCCGGCTTTGGATGTTTGGAAAGCCCTTCCGCCGCGGAACTTTCCCAACTATCCCGCCGGCAGTTGGGGACCCAAAGAAGCTGACGAACTGCTGGAGCGCGACGGACGTCACTGGAGGAACCTCGAAAAATGATCCTGGCGGGCGACATCGGAGGCACCAACGCACGGCTGGCCCTCTTTGATGTACAGAACGGCCAATTCAATTTAGTTTCGGCAACCATTTTTCCAAGCCGGCGGTATTCCAGCCTGGATAAGATCGTCAACGAATTTGTGCGTACTGCCGGCATTCGCCCCGCGCAAGCTTGTTTCGGCGTTGCCGGACCCGTCACCAACGGCCGGGTCGAGACTTCCAATCTTCCTTGGACCATCGAATCCCGGCGTCTTGCCGACGAACTCAATCTTAAGAGCGCAACCTTAATCAACGACCTCGAAGCCACCGGCTGGGGAATCGCCGCTGTCTCCCAGGACGATCTGGTTCCGCTGAACAGCGTTACCGCCAAGAGTCCTGGCAATCAGGCCATTGTTGCCGCCGGCACTGGACTCGGCGAAGGTGGACTCTACTGGGACGGCACCCGCCATCACGTCTTTGCCACCGAGGGCGGCCATTGCGATTTTGCTCCTCTCAACGACTTGCAAGTCGAACTCTTTCGTTATCTGCACGCCCGTTATGGGCATGTGAGCTACGAGCGAGTTCTCTCCGGCCCCGGACTGGTGAACGTGTTCGAATTTTTGCGTGATACCGGAAAAGGCAAGGTACCCGACTGGCTGGCCGAGCAGATGCTCAAGATTGATCCCGCCGCGGCCATCTCTGAGGCCGCGATGGAAGGCAAGTGCGCCATGTGCGCCCAGGCCCTCGACATTTTCGTTTCCGTATTCGGGGCTGAAGCCGGAAACCTGGCCCTGAAGTTGAAGGCGACGGGCGGCGTTTTCATTGCCGGCGGCATCGCCCCAAAGATTCTGTCCCGGCTCGCTACTCCCATTTTCCTTCAAGCCTTCCTCGGTAAAGGCCGAATGCAGCACCTGATGGAAATTATGCCCATCAAGGTCATTACCAACGACAAACTTGCCTTGCTTGGGGCCGCCCGCTGCGCCTTGCTCGAAGCCGCGTAGGATGCCCGTCGAGCCACAGGTCCGAATCTTCGCTTCTCCGGAACCTCTGTTTCGGGCCGCCACCGAGAGTTTTTGCCGTATTGGATCGCAAGCTATTCGTGACCGCGGCAGGTTCACCGTCGCGCTCTCCGGCGGTTCCACACCACGCGGACTTCACGAAGAATTGGTCCGTGACTTCGCGTCGCAGTTGCCTTGGCAGAACGTCTTTTTCTTTTGGAGCGACGAGCGTCATGTGCCGCCTACCGATCCGGAAAGCAACTACCGCATGGCCAATGAGACTTTGCTCTCCAAGCTCCCTATTCCTTCCGATCATATTTTTCGCATCCCTGCGGAAATGCCCAACGCCGGCGAGGCCGCGGAGGCCTACGAGCTGGCTCTACACAAGTTCTTCCGGCCAGCGGCCAGCTCGTTTCCGCGCTTTGATCTAATTCTTCTCGGCATGGGCCCGGATGGCCACACCGCCTCGCTGTTTCCTGGCACTACTGCGCTTGAGGAAAAACGACACTGGGTAGTCGCAAACTGGGTGGAAAAATTCAGTACCTTCCGCATCACGTTCACCTACCCAGTGCTGAACTCTGCCACCAGCGTAATGTTTCTGGTAAGCGGCGCTGACAAGGCCGCAATGGTTGCAAGAGCGCTGAAGGATCCTGCTGCGAACCTGCCTTGCCAAGGAGTGAGGCCAGTGGATGGAGAACTGAGTTGGTTTCTGGATCAAGCGGCCGCTGCGAAACTGTGAAACCAGCAATTAGCTCATATCCCATGCGGCTAAGAGCTAAGAGCTGCTTTCAAAACACGGGCGCCAGATTGTGCACTTTCTGGTAGAGCTTTCTGTCTACAGTCCGAAGGATTTCTTCCAGGCTGGTGCCGGTCGCGTATGCGGCCATTCCCCATGTAAACGCAAGCTGATAGACTTTTCCATTCTGTGCGTTCCACTGATCCACCGCGCGCAACAGTCGCTGCAACGGAGGCTCGGCCTGCTGCTCCGTAGTGTCCGGCATCACTACTAAGAATTCGTCTCCGCCCTGGCGAAAAATCAGATCGCCGCCGCGAAACACTTTTTTCAGCAGCCGTGCAAAATCCGTCAGCACCCGGTTGCCTTCCATGCTCCCCAGTTTGGCATTTAAGTCACGAAAATCGTTGAGATCCATGATCAGGAAGGTCAGCGGTTCGCCACCGCGATTGGCCCGCGCCAGTTGATGGGTAGTCAGTTCGCTGAGCGCGCGCCGGTTCAGCAACTGGGTCAGCGGATCAATGAGCGACAGGCTTTCCAGGCGCTCGTTCAAGACCAGTTCGCTGATCAGCGCTTTGCGGGTGGAGTTGAGGGCAACTCGCTGTGACAGCAGATAAATATTGAACAGTACCACCAGGCAAATCAGCCCGAAAAACAGTTGCGGCAGATATCCCTCATCGAGTCGAATAATGCGCTGTGCCCACACTAGATTGGGCGCAATCAGTGCCAGAAATCCTGCGGTCAGCACTAGAACCACCAAGCTTATGATCGACCACAACTGCATGTCCCGGCTGGATAGTTCATGAATCTGTCTCTGGATCTCTTCAGCTCGTGCCAGCATGGACGGCTGTTCCTGCCTGACCTGCGACATCTACTCCCCCTTTTACACACGTCCGCGACAAACACACCTAGACCGAGTTTTCTCATCCGTTGTAACGGATTTCCGGGGGAAAGTCCGGTGAAATCGCGTGACCACCGGTTACCTTGGTAAGGCACCGGCAAAGCTCTTGACCGCGAAATGACACAAAAGAGACGCAGAGTGCGCAAAGAAAAGCTTCTCTTCGCGATCTTTGCGTTTCCTTTGCGTCCTTCGCGGTTAAAGGCTTCTGTTTTTGATCACCTACCGGCCGATTGCTGGCCTTCTTCTCTCACCAACCTGGCCAGGGACTCCTCGTAGGGCGCACGTGCAATCCCGCGCTCGGTCACGATGGCAGTGACATACTTCGCCGGAGTCACGTCGAATGCCGGATTCTCGATTTGCACTCCAAGAGGCGTGATCGCTTTTCCCGCAATGTGCGTAACCTCCGCCGGATTTCGTTGTTCGATGGGAATCTGGCTCCCGTCCGGGGTCTCCAGATCCACTGTGGAAATCGGCGCCGCCACATAGAACGGCAGGTTGTGCTCTTTCGCCAGTACCGCGACCGTGTACGTCCCAATCTTGTTCGCGACGTCGCCATTGGCGGCAATGCGGTCGGCGCCCACTATGACCGCTCCGATCTTCCCCTGCCGCATCATCGCGCCCGCCATGTTGTCGGAAATGACAGTGGTCGGAATGTCATCTTTCATCAGCTCCCATGCCGTCAGCCGCGAGCCCTGCAGGAACGGCCGCGTCTCATCCGCATAGACGTGGATTTTTTTGCCGTTTTCGATGGCGGCGCGAATCACTCCTAGGGCCGTGCCGTATCCGGCAGTCGCCAGCGCGCCCGCGTTACAGTGGGTCAACACTCCGCCACTGGCAGGCATCAGTGCTGCACCGTGCCGTCCCATAGCCTGATTGATCGCAATGTCCTCCGCGTGCATGCGACGTGCCTCTTCAACCAGAGCCAGCTTGATCTGGGCCACGGGTCGCACTTGCAGCGTCTCAAACTTCTGACCCATCCGCCGGATCGCCCAAAACAAATTCACCGCCGTCGGACGCGTCTTGCCGATCACGGTGCAGATTTCGTCAAATTCTCGCTTCAGCTCGCCAACATCTTCGGCTTTCGAGTTCTGTACTCCCAGCGCGATCCCCATCGCCGCCGCAACTCCAATCGCCGGAGCTCCGCGCACCACCATGTTGCGAATCACGTCCGCAACTTCCCGGTAAGTCGTGCAATTGACGTAAGTCTCCTCGGTCGGCAGCTTGGTCTGATCGATGAAGCGCACGCCGCGGTCGGTCCATTCCAGGGTCTGGATCATAAGGTCAGTCGTTAGCTATTGGTCGTTGGTATCTAGCTGAATTTGTTATTTAGAAATGAGCGGATGCCCCATCGTCCTCGCGTTTTTTGCGAAGAGGTTGGTGAAGTAAGTGCCGATTCACTTCACAACTTTGTCTCCATGTCGTGCGGCGACCAGTCCCATCGCCACGATCGTCGAATTGTAGGCAACATGGACCACAAAGCTGCTGCCGACCGAATTCGTCTTCGCGCGCACAATGGTGAGCACTACTCCAACCAAAAAGATAATCAAGACCAGGCCCCAGGCAAACGCCAATTGCGCGCCGTGAATCAAGCCAAATCCCACCGCCGTCGCCACCACCCCCATGGTGACACCGAACCTCCGCGCCAATACCGGGTACAGGAATCCACGGAAAAACAGCTCTTCCATCAGCGGTCCCAGGGTGACGGCAAGAATCGCCGTCATGACTGCCGCCAGCGGAGTCGCCAGAAACTCTTCCAGGGGGATGTGTTTGGGAATCTTGAAAAAATGTTCCAGCCCCTGCAGCGAAACCATAATCATTCCCAGCGGGACCAGCATCGCCCAAGTACGCCGCGGCCAGTTCCATCGAATCGCTTCCCAGAACCGCCGATGAAAAGTTCCTTCAACGAACATGATCATGTAAACCGCGATGGCCACATACCAGACGAACTGGGTAGAAAGTGCAATCCAGGGTTTTTGAGCTACCGTGAGCCAGGGTAGGCCGGGATAAAGAACCTTCTTCGCCGCCAAAGCTACAAATGGAATCACAAGAAAAGGCAATACAAACAACAGCAGCCCAATCCGCGTCACGTCCCAGCCACTCCACGGCGGGTCCTGAGACAGATCTTTCGGCATGAGAGGTTGCTCGCCCACCGCCACTGGAACCGTTTCCGGAACTGCTTCGGGCCATCCTGAATTCGAATCCATAAATTGAATTTACACGAAAAACCGAGTCCCCAGAGATGACCGCTGTGGGCCTGAGACGTCAAGCTTTGCAGTGGTGTCTTGCCCGTCGGGACCCCGGGTTAGCTGACGGCTGAATGCTGATGACTGACGGCTGTTCTTGCAAAAAACTCTGCTAGCGCCTGCCCCGTATAAGACTTCTTATTCCGCGCCACCTGCTCCGGCGTCCCCTGGGCCACAATCCTTCCGCCTTCTTCTCCGCCCTCCGGCCCCAGATCAATAATCCAGTCGGCGTTGCGGATCACATCCAAATTGTGTTCAATGATGATGACCGTATTCCCCAAGTCGGTCAGCCGGTGCAGCACGTCCAGCAGCTTGCGCACATCGTCGAAGTGAAGGCCGGTTGTGGGCTCATCCAGAAGATAAAGCGTCCTCCCGGTTTGCCGCTTGCTCAACTCCCGCGCCAGCTTGATCCGCTGCGCCTCGCCGCCGGAAAGCGTGACTGCCGATTGTCCCAGATGCAAATAGCCCAGCCCCACATCCATAAGTGTCTGCAGTTTTTGCTGCACCTTAGGGATATTTTCCAGCACCGGCAGCGCCTCTGAAACCGGAGTCTCCAGCAGGTCGGCGATCGAATACCTCTTGTATTTCACCGCCAACGTTTCCTGGTTATATCGCCGGCCGCCGCACCCTTCGCACACCACGTAAACGTCGGGAAGAAAATTCATTTCAATTCGCCGCTGCCCTTCGCCCTGGCAGGTCTCACATCTTCCACCCGCCACATTGAAAGAAAATCGTCCCGCTTTGTACCCGCGTTCGCGCGATTCCGGCAGCATCGCGTAGAGGTCCCGAATCTGCGTAAATACCCCCGTATAGGTTGCCGGATTCGACCTCGGCGTGCGCCCGATCGGAGACTGATCAATGCGAATCACTTTGTCCACATTCTCCGCGCCGGAAATCGCTTTGTGCGCTCCCGCCTGTTCTCGCGACCGGTACAGGGTTTTCGCCAGCGCCCGGTACAAAATATCGTTGACCAGAGTGGATTTCCCCGATCCCGAGACTCCGGTCACGACTGTGATCAACCCCAACGGAAAACTTACGTCCATGTTTTTCAGATTGTTTTCGCGCGCGCCCAACACCGTAATCGTGCTGCCGTTTACCCGGCGCCGCTCCGCGCGCATCTCGATTCGCGTTTGTCCGGAGATGTAGGCTCCGGTCAGCGACTCAGGCACCTGCATGATTTGCTCCGGCGTGCCCCGCGCCACCACTTCGCCCCCGTGCCGTCCCGCGCCGGGCCCCAGATCAATCACATAATCCGCCCGCCGGATAGTCTCTTCGTCGTGCTCGACAACCAGCACGGTGTTTCCCAGATCGCGCAATTCCTGCAGCGCATTTAACAAGCGTCCGTTGTCGCGATGGTGCAATCCGATCGAAGGCTCATCCAACACGTAGAGCACGCCGCGCAATTTCGATCCAATTTGCGTTGCCAGTCGAATACGCTGTCCCTCGCCGCCCGACAACGTCGCCGCCGACCGCTCCAGCGAAATGTAGCCCAGCCCAACCGCATGCAGGAACTGCAACCGCTCGACGATTTCATGCATGATGCGCCCGGCGATCTGCGCGTCTCTCCCGGTCAGCTTGATGGCCTTCGCTTTCTCCAGCGCCCGCGAAACCGGCAGCGCCGTAAAATCCGCAATCGATATGCCTTCTACCTGCACCGCCAAGCTCTCCGGACGCAGCCGCTTGCCCTGGCATGCCGGACACTCCGTCGCCGACATATGCTCCATGAGCCAGTCGCGATAGGTTTCCGACGACGACTCATCCATCGCATTCTTCAAATATCCAAAGGCTCCCAGGAACCCTGTCTTGCCACGCCTCTCTGGCTCTCCATAAAGCAGCAAGTTTTGGATTTGGTCGGGCAACTTTTCGAATGGCGTGCTCAAGTCAATCCCATAAGCCGCGCCCACAATCTTCACCTGATGAATCAAATTCTGTGACGCCGAACCCGGGCCCAGCCCGCCCTCCAGCAGCGGCTTTGACCAGTCGTTGATCACTTTCGCAGGATCGAAATCGTACTTGCTGCCCAAGCCGTGGCACTCCGGGCAGGCGCCATAAGCGCTGTTAAACGAAAACGACCGCGGCTCCAGTTTGGGTACGTCAATGCCGCAATCCGGACACGCCAGCCGCTCCGAATAAAGCTGCTCGTCCTTGCCGACTATCGCCACCTGCACCAGTCCGCCCGCCAGCTTCATCGCCAGCCCAATAGACATTTCCAGCCGATGCTCGATCCCCGCCTTCACTAGCAGCCGGTCCACCACCACTTCGATGGTGTGGTTCTTGCGCTTATCCAAGGCAATTTCGTCTTCCAGACTGATCAGTTCGCCGTCAATTCGCGCTCGCGTGAAGCCGTGCTGGGCCAGCTTCTCCATTTCTTTTTTGAATTCGCCCTTGCGCCCGCGCACAATCGGCGCCAGCACCATAACCCGGTCTTCCGGCGTCAGCGCCATCACCCGCTGCACGATCTGCGCCGCGGTTTGCCGCGAAATTGCCCGCCCGCATTTAGGACAATGCGGCACCCCAATGGACGCAAACAGCAGCCGCAAGTAGTCGTAAATTTCGGTGATGGTGCCCACGGTAGAGCGCGGGCTGCGGCTTGTGGTCTTCTGCTCAATCGAAATCGAAGGACTCAGTCCGTCAATCGCATCCACATCCGGACGCTCCATCTGGTCCAGAAACTGCCGCGCGTAGGCAGAAAGCGTCTCCACATAACGCCGCTGGCCCTCGGCGTAAATGGTGTCAAACGCCAGCGACGATTTGCCCGATCCGCTTAGCCCGGTAATCACCGTGAAGGTGTTACGCGGAATCTCCACATTGATGTTTTTCAGGTTGTGCTGCCGGGCGCCCCGAACGGAAATTTGTGTAATGGCCATCTGCGAGCGAGAGAATGCACCTTCGTAATATGGACGGGCCCACAGAAATGTTCGAGAGTGGGAGTGCGCAACTCTACTCACGTATCTTATTTGTTAACCGCAGCAAGCGTCAACGCAGGTAGAGTGAAAAAGCGTACCGCGCTACACCTCTTTTTTTTACTAAAAAAAGTGGATAAATGCGCTGGATTCAATCCGTTGCCGGTTGCTGCTGGGATCGACGGGAAAGTGGGCCGAACTTGGGGAGCTTGTTGGTTGCGTTTGTACTTACTTTCACCGTCGCCGGGTGCTTTGCCCTGGGAGTCGCCCTCACCTACTTCAGCGTCCTCGCCCTGCTGCACGCCTTTGCCTATAGCTCACGCCAGCCCGAGCCAGCGCTGGTCTTGGTTCCTACCCAAAATCACGTTAGCGGCGACTGATTTTAAGCCGACAGCTATCAGCCATCAGCTCTCAACTACGGCCCATCAACCACTCGCTTGTCGCGAATGGCATTCGAAAGCTTCATTCCTGACTGATCGGCGAGAGCTAGCGCTGTTTTGTTGATCTGTGCCGCGGAAAGAATGAGATCTTGCGCTCCAAGGGCTGACGGCTGCTGGCTGACAGCTTACTACTGCGGCGGCGTTCCAGGCGGTGGCACATTCTGCTGCTGTTGTTGTTGCTGCTGTTGCAGCTCTCTCAACAATTGCTCCGGAGTCTTAACCGCTGGCCCGTTTGGCCCCGTCTGCTGCTGGTCGGGTTGAGGTTCTTCCTGCTGTTGTTCTTGGGCCTCAGGGATCTCCACGCTGGTATCTTCCGGCTGCTCGTCGTTTGCGATGTCAGGCACCATCTGCAGATTCGGATTCCCCTGGTTCCCTAGCATCCCAGGCTGGTTTGCCTGCTGTTGCTGCGGAGCCGGCTCGGGCCCGCTAGCCCTCGCGATGAGCACTACTTTTCTCAACGCACCGGGATCGGCAGGCGAACCCAGCAGCACATAATCGTAGTGCGATCCGTTCAGCAATTGAGCCATCACGTCCCGCGGAACCCCCGGCCCGAATCGGCCGACCACGCGCTCGCTAGACACTGCCGGCATATCGACCGCCGCCCCAGTCCGCTGTTTCACTGCGGTCAGAACGTCGCCCATGGTGGAGTTTCTCGCCACAATCGTCAATTGTCCGCCTTGAAAACTGACCTCGGGCGGGGAAGGCGGACCCTGTTCCGGCGTCAGCGGCGGAGGCGGCTGGGCTGGGGTAGACGCGGGTTCTGGCGCTGGCTGGACGACGGGCGCTTTCTTTCTGTGCGCCTGTTTTCGCGGCCCGGTTTCCGCCGTAGCAGTCGCGGCGACCGACAGCAGAACTAACATCAGTACCAGAAACTTGCAGGCCATGTTCTTCAATCTTATCTGATGCGATTTTAGCACTGCGAAGGTGGATTCGGACTACTGTTGCGGAGCGAAATAGCCTTTGCGAGCCCGCACCTGCAGGTCCTTCTTCAGGGAAGTGATTTCAATCGAGCGGTAACGCCCGTCGGCATCGAAGTCCGCGGGATGATAGGAAACCACGTACTGGCTGCGTAGCTCATCTTCAATGGCTGAAAAAGAGCTCTTGATGTCTTTCATCTTGAACGGGAAAAACGCGCGACCGCCAGTCGCATCGGCAAGCTGTTCCAGGATCTTGTCACCGCGCAAAATCAATCCGCTGTCGTCGGTAGAAATCGTGTAAACGATGACTTGTGCGCGCTGTGCCATTTCTATCGCTTGTGCCCGGGTGTGTTCACTCTGATTGTCTTCGCCATCGCTCACCACAATCAGCGCCCGCCGCACCGGCCGGTCTGAGTCGTCCTTCAGCATCCGTTCTTTGCAACTGGAGTAAACCGCATCGTAGAGCGCGGTTCCCCCGCCATTGTCCAGCCGTTGGATTCCAGCGGAGAGCAGGCTCACGTTATCTGTGAAGTCCTGCACTACGCGGCTGCGCGAATTGAAACCGATAACAAACGCGCGGTCAAAGTGCGCCCGAATAGTATGTTGCAGAAAACCGACCGCCGCGTCCTGCTCAAACTGAAAACGCCCATGCACCGATCCGCTGGTATCAATCAGCAGACCCAACTGCAAGGGCAGGTCGGTTTGCTGCTTAAAATTCACAATCGTCTGCGGGGGTTTATGGTCGTCGAGGATGCTGAAATCATCCTGGGCCAAGTCGCGCACAAATTTCCCGTGCTTGTCCATGGCGATGAACAGCACGTTAACTTCATTCACCCGCTTTTGAATGGTGATGATAGAACTGGGCTGCGTGGAATCAAGGCCGGGTGAGGTGACCGCAAGACCGCCACTGGAAGCGATGTACGAAGTTTGGGCCGGGGCAGGCACCAGCAGCGCCCCTAGGGTCATCGCGACGGGAAAAAACAGCCCTGTGTACTTCATACGCAAACTATCCAAAAATTGCACAACCAGCCACGCTTGCAGGCTACCCCAAGCTATTAGATGCACGTGGCTTGCCGAACATGTGGCCCATCCAGCCCAATCGATGGCCTGAATTTAGGCCACCAGCGGGGCTAAGCCAAGTTACAAAAGGAGCACGTGAAGGGTCACCAACAACTGCGGCTACTAGGTCTTAAGCTGCTAGCCTTTAGCACGACCAAATTCTTTTCCCAAACTGACCGCAAGGAACAACAATGTTCCGCAATCGGCATGAGAGTAAAATAACAAGGGCATCAAATACTCAAACACTCAAGCACTGAAGAAGTCCCCGTTGCTTGTTGGTATAACCCGGAATGTTTGCAGTCCGGCCAGAAGTCAACAGCTAAGAGCCAATAGCTGATTTCAAGGAGCCGACATGAAAAAGCTCATCGCATTCCTGTTGTCACTGACTTGTATTCCCCTGGCCTTCGCGGCCGGCAAAGATAAAGAAGTGGACCGCGTGAAAGATGCGGGCACCGTACTGAAAGAAATTCTGAATATTCCCGATGACATTCCCAGCGACTTGCTCGATGATGCGGAATGCGTGATAGTGCTTCCGTCTGTGGTGAAGCTGGCCATCGGCATTGGCGGCAGCTTCGGACGCGGCGTCATGGTCTGCCGCACCGGCGAACACTTCACCGGCCCCTGGGGCGCTCCCGCGATGTATGCGCTCGAGGGTGGAAACATCGGCTTCCAGCTCGGAGGCCAGGCCACTGACTTCGTTCTATTGGTGATGAATCCCCGCGGCGCTGAATCGCTGATGGGCAGCAAAGTGAAGCTCGGCGCCGATGCCGCCGCCGCCGCCGGTCCCAAAGGGCGGACCGCCACCGCCGCAACCGACGTGGTTATGCGCGCCGAGATTCTTTCCTACTCGCGCTCGCGCGGCCTCTTCGCCGGAGTCTCTCTCGAGGGCTCAACTCTTCGTCCCGACGGTAGCGCTAATCGGAAGCTTTATGGCCGCGATCTGACCGCCAAAGAAATCCTGCGCGAAGGCAAAGTTGGAATTCCCGCCGCCGCGCATGAGCTGGACGCCGAACTTACCAAAGCGTCTCCCAAGAACCGTTCTGATCCCAAATCGTTGCGTTAATCCGACCGAACATTGGCGGCGGGTGCCCCATTTCTCGCGTTCTTTGCGAGAAGCGGGGTTCTGTTTTGAGGGAAGCGATCTGCGTTATTTCTTCTCCAGTCCATCAATCGCCGCCAGCATCTCCGCACTGTGCCGCGACGGTTTCACGCTGGAAAATGCCCGCGCAATTTTCCCTTGGGGGTCGATCAAGAAGGTGTTCCGCGCGGAAATCTGTGCCACTCCAAAATTCATCAGTGAGCCGTATTGCTTGGAGACTCGGTGTGAAGTATCAGCCAGCAGCGTGAAATTCAATCCTTCCTTGGCGCAGAAGTTTTTGTGCGACTCTGCGCTGTCCACGCTCACTCCCAAGACCACCGCAGTGCGCCGCGCATACTCCGCTTGGTCGCGTTGAAAATTGTGCGCCTCCATGGTGCAGCCGCTGGTGAAATCTTTGGGATAGAAATAGAGCACCACCCACTTGCCGCGGAAGTCCTTCAGGCTGACCTGGGCTCCTTCCTGTGAGCTGAGAGAAAAATCCGGCGCCGCAGATCCCGATGCCGGCATGGATTTCGCCGACAGCGATCGCGACACCACAAATAGCGCGGCCACCGCCGCCACCACGATGAGCAGAATCATCCACATGCGCATGGGGCCTCCTGGAGGACGAGGACGAGGACAAGGACAAGGACCAAGGATACGCCACAATGGGTTGCCCCACCCTTCGCGATTTTGCGAAGGGTGGGATTTAATTTGTCCAGATTTAATTTGTCCAGGAAGCTGTCGGTTTTCCGGAACTGTTGACCCTACGCCGATTTCGGCAGGGCAGCCATTCGTCTCTGCATCTCTTCGGTAGAAACGTCTTCTTTGTGAGTTGCAATCGTCCACACGTGTCCGAAGGGATCCGTCAAGTTTCCCGAGCGATCGCCGTAAAACTGGTCCTCCACGGCGCGTGTAGACTTGGCCCCCCAAGAAACCGCCTGGTTGAAAACTGTGTCCACATCCTCCACGTAGACCATCAGGCTGACGGGCGTGCCGCCCACGGCCAGCGGACTGCGATAAGGACCGCTTTCATGTTCATCCGCCAGCATGACCGGAGAATCGCCGATCTTGATCTCAGCATGCATCACGGTGTCGTTCGGCCCAGGAAAACGCATTAGTTCGGTGGCGCCGAAAGCCTTCTTGTAGAAGTCAATGGCCTGCGCTGCGCCTTTGATAATCAGATAGGGGGTAACCGAATGGTAGCCCTCAGGGATGGGTTTTAATGCCATAGCTGGTCTCCTTGAGTTGTGATTTGCTGCCCAGCAGGTTATCAGAGTCCGGCTGCACAAGCCTGTGCATACTGGATTTTTTCCCGGAAAACCCAGTGCTCAGGGTACGGTCACCACCTCGCCCCGCTCATCCGAATTGAGCTGAATCGTTTTTCCCTTTGGAGGTAAGAATGAGAACTTTAGCTACCCTTGCAACAACAACTCTCTTGCTCCTATTTGTAGCGGCCGCTCCTGCCTATCCGCAGGACCAGGACACCAAACCCGGACAGCAGCAAGAAGACAAAAACAAGGATAAAGCCGCTAAGCCGGACAAAACTGCCCGGCCCGGGGCAGCCACGCCCAGTCAAGAACAACCCGCAGCCCGCCCCGAAGATCGGAAAAATAATCAGCGGATGGACCAAGGGCCGACACAGAATGACAATCGCCAACCCGAAGCTGCGCGACCACAAGAGCAACGTTCGGGCCAGGAAACAAACCGCAATCGACAGCAGGGCGGGGCTCAGGCCCAGCGTGGAAAGCGCATTCCCGATGATAAATTCCGCGCCAGCTTTGGACGCCAGCATACCTTTCACGTACAACGCGAGCGGATCGTAACCAGTCCCCAGCCGGTCATCGTATACGGCGGCTACTCGTTCAATTTAATTGATGCATGGCCCGTCGAATGGGGGTTTGATGATCCCGTCTACGTTGATTTTGTGGATGACGGGTACTTTCTCTTCAACCCATTGCATCCCGAAATCCGCATAGCTGTCTTTATTGCGGAGTAAATCGGCAAATTGGGTGATCGGGCGAGCTGACAATCTCACCCGATTACTCGATTCCATCTGTGCTATCATTCCCGGCCGTGCAGCCCCGCCCTCGCCGCTGCGCGACGTTACTGGTTCTGCTTGTGCTACTGGCCGCCTACGCCTTCGCTGGCGATGATGACGATAAGCCTGTGCCCCGCTTCCGCGCCAAGACCATGGCCGGAGAGAGCTTCAACAATGAGTCGGTGAAAGGCAAAGTAGTCCTGCTCGAAATTCTGGACCACCTGATGCCAGTACTGTCACCAGGAAGAGTCGCTCGTCGAGGCCATCAACCAGGAATTCGCCAACAGGGGACTGATCGTTTTGGCCATTGACGTTGCCGAATCCAAGAAGACGGTCAAGAAATATCTGGAGCAGCATCCCCGCGCTTGCCGCATCGTGCTCACCGAAGACACCAATCTCGCGGCCATGTATCAGGCCAATTCCTATCCCATTTATGTGGTCATTGACCGCGATGGAAACGTTGCTGGGGAGCAGCGCGGAGCCGCCGGCGAAACGGCATTGCGGAGGTTGCTGGCAAGCGCCGATATTGAATCCCAGGAAAAGTCAGACGGCGGCAAATCCGAAGACGACAAATAGCCCGTCTGGGTCAGTCTGCCGCGTCATTACAAGTGAATGCCGCGGGTTGAGTGTACATCGACGGGCTGCAGTTGGCAGCCGCAGCAGCTTCATCTTCCGACGGACAGCAACTCGCAGGTTCTCCGAATCACGTCCCGCTGTAATTCGTCCCGAGCCAGAAACTCGAATCCATGCCGCAGTCCGTCGCGGTACCGCACTAGCCCCCGCAATTTCAACGGTGCTGCATTGGTCGGGAGCGATACTTCCAAGGTAGCTACTTCTCCCGGCTCTAGTTCGCCGGTGAGCGTCACCCCAATTCCATCCTGCCCGAATTCAATGGAGCGGCCCCAAAGCTCAATCGGCGCGTCTGCCCGGAAGACTTTTGCCACGACTCGCACATCCAGCGGAAACCGTGGGAAGCGGCGTTGTTTAGACGGGTCTGGTAGGGCATTTTCACTGCCTGTGGCTCTTTCTTTCAACTTTCGACTACTGCTCCTTTGCCATTTCACAGTCTCGATTCTCATCGCGCCCACGCTGAATCTCAAGCCTTTGCACCAGTACAGTAACCACTGTCAAATTCCAGTGCGCCGCGCCTTCCTTTAGATTCCCATGAATGTTGCATCCGGCGACACGACCCCCACACGCATCCGCTATCCGAACCGCTCTTGAGTGGCCACCCTCGGGAACAAAGAGCTTGCCCGGACACTTTTCTCCTTGCTCCTGGAAGTTATTACTTACCCCCGAGCCGCAGGGAAGGGCGCCGACCCAGAATTAACCTGTAGAAAACAAAGGCTGCGTCGTCGTTGGCACAGCAAATGCAACTTAACACGACAGAAGAATACAGGATTCTACGGAGGGTAATAAACATGGAAGCTCAAGCGAAAGATTGGCGAGCGCTCTCAGAGGCCGCTAGCCGCGAGCAGGACCCTGAGAAACTCATCCGTCTGGTGGAAGAGTTGAATCGTGTTCTTATGCAACGCGACACCTTCAAGAGTCGCTCCGCCAACTGAGTTTCCGGCTCCCCCAATCACCACTTCGTCCAGCAATTTCCGTACGTCCAATTGCGTGCAGATCTTCCACGATGAGTACAATCTAAGACAGGGGTCATTTGGTTGTCAGCAAGATACTGACGACTAAAACGCTGCCAACTGCTCTTTGAATCGTTCCCGGTGAATTCAGCATCATCCATTTGGAGGAAAAATTTATGGCCCACGAACTCCCCCCTCTGCCTTATGACTACTCTGCCCTCGAACCCGTAATTGATACCCAGACCATGAAGCTGCATCACGATATGCATCATGCTGCTTACGTGAAGAATCTGAACGCCGCTCTGGAAAAATATCCCAACCTGCAATCCAAGAGCCCGGAAGACTTGATCCGCGACCTTTCAGCGCTTCCCGAGGACATCCGCAGCGCCGTGCGCAACAATGGAGGCGGACACGTCAACCACACCATGTTCTGGAAGATCATGAAACCCCAGGGTGGTGGCGACCCCACCGGCGCTATAGCCGATGTGATCAAGAAAACTTTCGGCAACTTCGCTGACTTCAAAACCAAGTTCAACGATGTTGGCACCAAACAATTCGGCAGCGGATGGGTCTGGCTGGCCGGCAAACCCGGTGGCGAAGTCCAGGTCATCAGTACCCCCAACCAGGACAATCCAATCTCCCAGGGTCTGTACCCCATCTTCGGCAACGACGTCTGGGAGCACGCGTATTACCTGAAGTACAACAATCGCCGTCCTGAATATCTCGCTGCATGGTGGAACACAGTGAACTGGCAAGAAATCAACAGTCGTTACGAGGCTTTCAAAGCAGGCAAGTTGGAACCCGCTTTAGCAGCGAGATAACTCGTGTGGATCGGACACTCTTGTCCGACCAGGTTTTGAAGTGCGATTTGTGATTGTGCGGGGCGGGCGCCCTCGCCCGCCTTGTGTTTTTGCCTTGCCATTTCGAGCGAACCGAGAAACCTGCTATCTTGGCCCTCCCAAAACCCCTGACGCTCTTCGCCAACTGAACAATTGAGGCGAATCCCGCGTATCCCCTTCCAGAATGCGCAGACGCTTTCACGTTCCGATCTGGCTGTTCGCGGTTTATGCGGTCGTTTGCCTAGCCGCCGCCATCTTCCTGGCCCGCACTACTCTACACGCCTCCCATCGCCCGCTGCCGCCCAGCGCTCAAAGCAACATGACCCAGATCGCGGCCAGACTGCACGCTCATCTGGCCGACGTTGAGATTTCTGCCCTCGACGACGCACCCCTCCGTGCCTGGTTCATTGATCCGGAGCACGGCAACGGCGACGCGGTGATTCTTCTCCATGGTCTAGGCGACAACCGCCTCGGAATGCAGGGCTATGGGGAAATGTTCCTCAAGCACGGCTACGGCGTTCTAATGCCCGACGCACGCGCCCATGGCCTCAGCGGCGGAATCCACCCAACGTATGGTTTACTCGAGCGCGACGATATTCGCCGCTGGTTTGAATGGATCGAATTCCAGCATCATCCGGCATGCATCTACGGATTCGGCGAATCCATAGGCGCTGCCCAGCTTTTGCAGGCACTTGATTCTGAACCTAGCTTCTGTGCTATTGCCACTGAATCTTCTTTCTCCAGCTTTCGAGAAATCGCCTACGATCGGATGGGACAGCAGTTCCACGTCGGCTCCTGGGTCGGCAGGACCATCCTGCGTCCAGTGGTTGAGATAGCGCTGGCCTACACTCGCTGGAAATATCATCTCGACCTCGCCAGCGTGTCTCCCGAGGACGCGGTCGCACACACGCAGGTTCCCGTTCTCCTGATTCACGGGGCAGTTGACAGCAATATTCCGGTGCGCCACTCTCGCCGAATCAAATTCGCGAATGCTCGCGTGGTGCTTTGGGAAGTCCCTGGGGCCGACCACTGCGGCGCAATCTCAGTCGCCCCCGGAGAACTAGAGCATCGGACTTTAGGTTGGTTTGCAGCCCACCAGCGTGTGCCGCTGAATGCGATGCAGTGAGAACCAAACCACGCACTTCCTGATGTAGGGGCGCACACGCCCTCGTCCGCCCATCGGGGCGCAGCCCCGAGCATCGCTCCCCAGCCCGGACCTATACTCGTTCCAGAGATCTCAAAGGAAAAGCCATGTTTGAACGCTATGCCGAACCGGCAAGACGGGTAATCTTTTTTGGGCGCTACATGGCTAGCCAAACTGGCAGCCCAATAATTGAAACTGAGCATCTCCTGCTGGGATTGTTGAGGGGAAGACAAGGGCCTGGCGCAGCGCTTTCTCGGTTCACCGTGGGCAGCGGAAGAAGTTTGGAAAAGAATCCAACAAAGCAAGCCAGCCGGCAAGAAGATTTCAGGTCCGGTGGACCTTCCAATCAGCAACGAATGCAAACGCGTCCTGAGCCTTGCAGCGGAAGAAGCCGAGCAACTTTCGAGTAAGCACATTGAGACTGAAGACTTGTTGCTTGGGCTACTTCGGGAAGAGAAATGCCTGGCGGCGCAGGTTCTGCATGAGCGCGGAGTCCTTCTCAGCTCGGTTCGCGAAGACTTAATCCGGGTGCCGCACGGGTCTTCGGCAACGCAAGAATTTGTCAGAGCGCCTCGGCAGCTGCCTGCAGATGTTGTCGAAGGTCAGGATCGGCGAAAAACAATTGTCAAGCGCATGGAGGAAGCCATAGGAAACCACGACTTTGCGACGGCTCGTGCTTGCTCAGACGAAGAGCGCAGGGAGTGCGACAAGTTGGTTCTGCTGTACCAACAGCACGGACTCGACGGCTGGCTTTTCGATTGAGAGTTCGGATTCAAGCTAAAAGCTAATAGCTAGAAGCTGCTTTCTTGTACACCACCCCGCCCTTCATCACAAAATCCACTCTCTGTAAAACCGTAATGTCTTTGAGCGGATCGCCTGGCACCGCCACAATGTCGGCCAGTTTGCCAATTTCAATGCTTCCGATCTGGTCCTGCATTCCCAGCAACTCCGAAGCCGTCACCGTCGCCGACCGGATCGCCTCCGCCGGAGCCATTCCCCAATCCACCATGTACTTGAACTCCTGCGCCGGATTTTCTTTCCAGTCGAAACCGCCAGCATCTGTGCCGAATGCGATCTTCACGCCAGCCTTCATCGCCCGCCGGAACGTGTCTTCGTGGATCTTTGGCATCTGCACCCACACCGGAGCGCCTGCATTGGCCCGCCCCTGCGCCACATATATGCCAACATAAATTGTCGGAACGTAATACACACCGCGCGCGGCCATCGCTTTCAAGTCTTCATCAGAGATGTAATTTCCGTGTTCAATCGTGTCCACCCCGGCTTCGAGCGAGTTGTGCACTCCGGTCAGTGCCATCGCGTGGGACGCCACTTTGTGGTGCTGGCGGTGCGCTTCGTCAACAATCGCGCGCATTTCGTCCACCGTAAAGGTCGGCGTGTCGTCGAGAATTTCGCGCCCGTTCGCGTCTTTCTTCACGAAGTATGAGTGGTCGCTGTAAACCTTGATCCAGTCCGCTCCATACATGATTTGTTCGCGGACCGCCTTCCGCCCCTCTTCCGGCCCGTCCACCACTTGTACCCCATGCGGCACCAGCACATTGGGCGCATATCCCAGCAGCGGATATGCCCCGGTCACATTCAGCGCGCGCGTCGCAACCTGCATATGCGGCCCAGGAATGATGCCGTTGTTGATCGCATTCTTCACATCCACGTCGGCGTATCCGGCGCCTTCGGTCTCCACATCGCGAATTGCGGTGAATCCATATTCCAGCGCCCGACGCGCATTCACCGTGGCCAAAATCGTTCGGTACTCCGGCGATTGCTTCAGCAACTGAACGTCATAATCCGTAACATCGGCGTTGAGCAGCACGTGCGTATGCGTATCGACCAACCCCGGCAAGCAGGTTTCATTCGAGAGATCAATCACTTTCGCCGATCCAGGAACAGCAGCGGGAATTGCTGTGATTTTGTCTCCGATAATTTCAAAGAAGACGTTCTTTTGCGGTCGTTCGGATTTTCCGTCAATCAGAGTCCCACAGTGAACAAAGATCGGTTTTACTGCCGTCGAGCCGCCGGTCTGCGCAACCGCCGCAGCTGCCAACATCACCGTAATTGAAACTGCTTTCAGCATTTTCTTCACCAGGCCTTCGCTGGAATTTGACGCATGAATCATAAACCTGCAAACTCGTTCCAGCACTAAGGCGCCCAATACATGACCCAGGCAAAAGGTACGTTTGAAGTGAAAGTTGCCCCGCTACCTCTGGACGCCGGGGCCCAGGATTCCACTCCCGGCAGGATGTCGCTCGACAAGCAGTTCCACGGCGATCTCGAAGCCACTGGCAAGGGGCAGATGCTGACCGCAGGCAACCCCGGCGGTTCCGGCGCTTATGTCGCTATCGAGCGCGTTACCGGAACTCTGCACGGCCGCAACGGCAGCTTCGTACTGCAGCACAGCGGCACCATGACCCGCGGCCAAGCGCAGATGACGATCGCCGTGGTGCCCGACTCCGGAGCCGGCGAACTCGCCGGACTTTCTGGCAATCTTTCAATCCAGATCGTTGAGGGAAAGCATTTCTATAATTTCGACTACACACTTCCCGACGCTTCTTAGAAATCGCCCTTTGGCCAGCACGAACTTCTAAAAACCAACAATCGCCCTTCTGCATTTCCTGTGCTTGACATGTGGATAATCGGACAACATGAAAAACAAGATTTCGATCCGGGCGGTGCTGATGCCTTCGCACTCCCGCGCAAACCTCTGCCCAGCGCGCGTTTTAGCAACCTCGATATCACCCTACGTTGATTGAAATTTCATTCGCGGAATTTCTCATTGCACCAAAATTTGAGAATTGACCCCACCGAATTCAGCGCGTACATTCACAAGACCGCAACAGAAAATCCAGCTGTAAAGTTCACCGCTCTCACCAGCAATGGGAAGCCCAAGCTAAAAGCGAACGGCTAAGAGCTAACAGAGCTATTCACGAGGCAACGACCTATGTCCGAATCCGCATCCGACGATTGGAACATTTACCGCACTCGCTTTCTAGTCTGCGCGAAACAGCTTACCGAACCACTGGCATTCACCGATCCTCTGGGCCGCGAGCATCACGGGCGTCCTGGAGACTATCTGGTGCAATCCTCCGAAGGCCTTCGGCGCATCGCGCCACGAGAAATTTTCGAAGACGTGTACGTCATCATGGAGCGAGTCCATCCCAAGCCCTCATTCTGTACCCCGTCCTCTGAGCATCTCCAACCGGTCTTAACCGTCGGCGATATGCATATTTAGCGGCATTTGTGGAAAAGAAGGCTGATTGCCGGAATTCATCCAGTTAATTCAATGCGATACAATATATGGGTATTCCCTATTGACAGGCACTACATACAGCAGTACTGTTGCTATCCCAGAGGCAGTAAATGCTCGTTTTTTCGGTTCCAATGGGTCGGCAAGTTGGTCCCGGGGGGTATCGGGAAACGGCGCTTGCAAGCAGTAAAAAATACCGGGACGGCGCTGGCCGAGGTGACCTGACACCGCCCCGACAAATCAACCAGAGCGGTGACTTGTACAAACGCGGCGGTTCCAGCGCCGCCGCTTTAGCTTTTCTTGAGAAAATTAGCCGCGAAGCGGCGAAAGAATACAGCCCACGGCGTAAGTCGTGGGTCAGCCGGGAAAATGAAGCTAGCCCCGAAGGGGCGAAAGAAACGCCAGAATAATTTCGTCGGGAGAGAACTCCATGGCCGAGATCCAAACCCAACAAACTACCACAACCGCCGCCTCTTCAGCCCCTAAGCAAAAAGCTTCCGGCCTGACCATCCGCCGCTTCTTCACCAAAGCGGGCGTCTCTCCCTACGACGAGGTCGAATGGGAAAAGCGCCTGGCGCAGATCACCGACTCGAAGGGCGGAATCATCTTCGAGCAGAAGGATGTTGAGGTTCCGAAAGACTGGTCCATGACCGCGACCAACATCGTGGCGTCAAAATATCTGCACGGCGAGGTCGGCACCTCGCAGCGCGAGACCGGCGTCCGCCAGCTCGTCTCTCGCGTCGCCGAAACCATCCGCGACTGGGGAATGGCACAAGGCTATTTCCGCACTCCCGATGACGGCGTCACTTTCCACGACGAGCTCGTGCACTTGCTCATCCGCCAGTACGCCGCGTTCAATTCGCCGGTGTGGTTTAACGTCGGCTGCGATCGCATTGAGCCCAACTCCGACGGCCGCAACTGGCACTGGAATCCCGCTACGAACCGCGTCGAATTCGGCGTCACCGGATACACCAAGCCGCAATGCTCGGCCTGCTTCATCAATTCGGTGCAGGATTCGCTCGACTCCATCCTTACTCTTGCCAAGACCGAAGGCATGCTCTTCAAGTGGGGATCAGGCACCGGCACCAATCTCTCCGCGCTGCGTTCTTCAACGGAAACGCTCGCCGGCGGGGGCACCGCCAGCGGCCCGCTCAGCTTCATGAAGGGTTTCGACGCCTTCGCCGGAGTCATTAAGTCCGGCGGCAAGACCCGCCGCGCCGCCAAGATGGTCATCCTCAACGCTGACCATCCCGATATCGTGAGTTTCATCGAGTGCAAATCCAAAGAAGAAGCGAAAGCACATGCGCTGGTAGCGGCCGGATACGACGGATCTTCTCCCGATTCCGAGGCCTACTCCTCCATCTTCTTTCAGAACGCCAACAATTCCGTCCGCGTGACTGACGACTTTATGTACGCCGTCCTGCGCGACGCCGATTTCTCCACCCGTTCCGTTAAGGATGGCCGGCCGATGCAGACCTTCAAAGCCAAAGAGTTGCTCTACAAAATTTCCGACGCCACCTGGCGCTGCGGTGATCCCGGCATGCAGTACGACAGCACGGTCAACCGCTGGCACACCTCGAAAAACACTGCCCGCATCAACGCGTCGAACCCATGCTCTGAATACATGTTCCTCGACGATTCCGCCTGCAACCTGGCCAGCCTGAATCTGCTAAAGTTCGCCCCCAACGGAACTTTCGACGTCGAAGCTTATCGCCATGCCGTGGACATCCTGATCACCGCCCAGGAAATTCTGGTGGACAACGCCGGCTATCCAACGGAAATGATCATGAAAAATTCGCATGACTATCGTCCGCTCGGCTTGGGCTATGCAAATCTAGGCGCGCTGCTGATGGCGTGCGGCCTCCCCTACGACTCTGATGGCGGCAGAGACTACGCTGCCTGCGCAACCGCAATCATGTGCGGCGAAGCCTATCTGCAATCAAGCCGCATCGCCGAACAATGCCCGCCTTTGGTCCCGATAACCGAAGCGACGCAAAAAGGTTTGGCTGAAACAAATCTAGGCGCTGGCATCGGCCATGTGGGGACGGCCGCCTCGGCTGTCCCTGCCGAGCGTAGCTCCGCCACCATGCCCGGAGGCGCCTGCCCCGGCTTCTACATCAACCGCGAGCCGTTCCTCGACGTGATCCGCATGCACCGCGCGTCGGTCAACAACATCAACAAAAACAATATCCCCAGCGCCCTCTACGAAGGCTCCAAGGCCTGCTGGGACGAAGCCCTAGCCAACGGCGAAAAACACGGCTACCGCAATTCCCAAGTCACGGTTCTAGCCCCGACCGGCACGATCGGATTTTTTATGGATTGCGATACTACTGGAATTGAGCCCGACCTGGCGCTGGTGAAGTACAAGAAGCTGGTCGGCGGCGGGATGATCAAGATTGTGAACAATACCGTGCCGACGGCGTTGTTCAAGCTGGGATACACGCATGAGCAGACCGACGCGATTGTGAGCTACATCGACGCGACGGGGACGATCGAAGGGGCGCCGCTGGTGAAGGATGATCATCTGGCGGTGTTTGATTGCTCGTTCAAGCCTGCGAAAGGCACGCGCAGTATCGCTTACATGGGACATCTGAAGATGATGGCGGCCACGCAGCCGTTTATCTCCGGCGCGATTTCGAAGACGGTCAATCTGCCGGAGAACGCCAGCGTCGAAGAAATTATGGAAGCTTACCTTCAGGCTTGGAAGTTGGGATTGAAGGCGGTGGCGGTTTATCGTGATGGGTGCAAGAAGTCGCAGCCGCTTTCGGCTGCGGGGACTAAGACCGCAGAGTCCTCGGACAAGAATGTCCGAGCCACACAGGCACAAATCGAAGAGCAGGACCTGCATGCTCCGCCGCGGGCCATCCGGCATCGGCTCGACGACGAGCGCATGTCCATCACGCACAAATTCAACGTGGGCGGACACGAAGGCTACATCACCGTCGGCCTCTACCAGGACGGCAGCCCGGGCGAAATCTTCATCACCATGGCGAAAGAAGGCTCCACGGTCTCCGGCCTCATGGACAGCTTTGCCTGCGCCGTCTCGCTGGCGCTGCAACACGGCGTGCCGCTCAAACTGCTGTGCGAAAAGTTTGCCCACACCCGCTTCGAGCCCAGCGGCTGGACCAACAACACCGACATCGGCTTCGCCAAGTCGATCATGGACTACATCTTCCGCTGGCTCCAGCTCCGCTTCCTCACCGGCCAGCAGCAATTGCTGTTCGAGAACCTGAGACCAAAGTTGTCAGTGGGCAGTGGGCAGTTGCCAGAAGCGGGAGATACGAATGCGTCAGGAGCTACGTCAGGCGGAGGTTCGTCACTGCCCACTGACCACCGCCCACTGACCACTGGTCCTCTCCACCCCGCCGACGCCCTGGCCGGAATGATCGACCTGGGAGACGCGCCCACCTGCCACATCTGCGGCTCGATCATGGTGAGGAATGGTAGTTGCTATAAGTGCATGAGTTGCGGCAGCACGAGCGGGTGCAGCTAGGGATTTCGGAGGTGATCGATGAGTGACACCACATTGCAACGACGCAGTGGACGGTCGATGCCGAGATGCAGACGGAGAAATTCGTCATAAGCGCAGCGATACTTTGGTGCGCACACTTCGCAGGGAGTACGGCGATGGCTTCGCAGATGATTTCCGCAGCGATGCGAAGCTGGGAACCGCCCTAAAAGAGAAAAAGAGACAGATTCGAGGTCTCTAACCGATTACTTGAAGCATCGGCGCTAGCCCGGGAAGGCATGGCTTCAAGTCATGCCGAAACGAAAACGAAACCTGCGGTCAACAATCGGTAAATGACGCAAGCTGTGAATGGGGCACGACTCAAACCGTAACCGCAGGTCTTCCGCATGGACTTTCTCCTGGCCGGCACCCTGATCTCCTTTTATTTATGAAGTTTCAATGCCGGGTGATTGTCTTTTTTGTCACGATAGTTTTTATGTCCAAGAATTCTTGGGGTGAATCCATGGGGAAAGCGGGAAGGTGTGGGATACAGCAGTGCAAGCAGAGCGGGGAGTGGGCGGAGTTGTGTTTTATGGCGCGGGCGGCGGCGCGGGGGTTTAGTGTGACGCATCCGCATGGGGATTCGGCGATGTTGGAGTGGAGCATAACGGACGCTATGTGCTGGTGCAGGTGAAGTCAACCAGCTTTCAGCGCAGAGGCTCTTACACGTGCAACATTGAGAGCAAGACGGGGACACGTTACATGCGCGGCAAGCTAGACGTGTTTGCGGTGTATCTGGTGCCGATTGACTTGTGGTACATCATTCCGTTTGAAGTGGCGGCGCGGAATTTGTCGCTGAATCTTACGCCGTACGATGGGCACAAGTTTGCGCAGTATATGGAGGCGTGGCATTTGCTGCAGAGAAGTGAGGCGCGGAGGAATCCAGCGGCTGAAGCCGCCATCGTCTTCGAGGCCCTTACGGCGCCCGTTCGCCTTCCCCTTCTACGTCGCTCAGGGCTGCGGCCAAGCAGGGCAGGCATTTGGGGCGAAGGACAGCCTAGGTTCGGCTGTCCCTGAGCGAGCACAAGCAGTCAGACCGCCCAAGGTATTCAGGAACTTACACTGCCCTAAGGCCTTCCCTTTACAACTCTATGGGGTAGGGGGCCATCCTACTCCCGGTTTATCAGGAAAGACCTTAAGGAGAATGACAAATGAAAAGGCTGATCATGTGTTTGGTTCTGGTTTGCAGCGCGTCCTTGTGGGTGATGGCGGACGACTCGAAAGATAAATCCGACACCCGGACGATTACTGGATGCTTGGCGCAGGGTGACAACGCCAAGGAATTTAATCTAACCGCAACCGACGGCAGCACGTGGGAAATAAGCAGCAGTAACGTGTCCCTGGCCGAGCATGTCGGGCATACGGTTACGGCGACGGGCGTAGTCTCGAACGCGACTGCGCATAACATGAAAGAAGACACGAAAGATATGGCCCACGATACCGGCATGAAGAAAGACAATCATGAGCACGGACACCTGAAGGTCACCGACGTCCAAATGGTGAGTGATTCCTGCACCAAGTAGTGCGATCACAAGATAGTGGGATATACGATCATTGGGCTGTTCTGCAACACCTGAGAAGTCCCCACCCTTCCGCAAATAGCGCGAGAAAGGGTGGGGCAGCGGTTATCATCGTCATCGGCGTGACAGCTGGGCCGGAGTTGCGTGCTTGGCCTCGGCCAGACAGGGCAGACCGACTGTGCCGGAAATGTCAAGCGCCGAGAGATCCCGCGTGGGTTTATGCATGGACTGCCGACACATGCGGCAAATCCGGTCGGACCGAGATTCCACTTTCTTTCGTTGCGGTAGGTCGGCCACGGAGCCTGATTTTCCGAAATATCCACGCCTTCCCGTCCTCCAGTGCTCGGGCTACGAAAAGAAAGAGGGAGATCCGATGGTGAGCCAAGGTACCTAGTCTAGGGCCTAGTGACGGAAATCAGGAGCCGTCTTCTGATCGTTTTTGCAGTTCCTGCCACAACTTGTCGAGAACTTCGGACCGGTTTCCGCTGTTCAACTCGCGCTCCAATTCTGCCAGCGCTACCGCGATTACATGGTAATGGTGGGTGCCAGCAAACCGGGGATCGGCGGTAATCTCCAGCCATAGCCGGTGAAGCAGATCAAGATCCTGATTGCGCAACCGCGGCGCATGGGGGCCGAGGTAGTATTCGCGCGATACACCGTTGGGCAACCGGACTTCCATCACCAAGCGCGGCTTCGGCTCCGGCAGGCGCTCCCAGGCGTCGCCGGTCAGTTTGGCTTGCTCGTCCGGGGTCAGCTTGTTCGATAAGCCGCAGACGATGCGGCTGGATTCAAGCCGCTGTGCGGTCACAATGATCGCGTCAAATACGTCGCTGGCGGGGACTACCAGCAGCGAAATCGGCCTACCCTCTTTCTCCGCCGCCGCCACTGCCGCAGTGAACAGCTCCTGTTCGTAATGATCGAAAACCTGGCTCGCCTCAAACATCGTGTTGCTGCCGAAGGAATGCTCACGATGATAGAGCCGCGCTGTCATGACTACGACGTCTTGCTGTGTGGTGTCTGTTCTCCTTAGGACCTCACGGAGGTAGTACAGGTTTTTGGGGTCACGAACTGCCACCAGAATGTTGCCGGGGCGGACTCCCAGGGTTTGCGTCTCCGGCTGTTCGCTGCCATAGACGCGGAATTGATCCAGGCTCTCGGGTTTCCCCGCTCGCTGCCGGGCCACCCGCCGCTCGGAGTAAGTGAACAAAGCAAAAAACACCAGGCTAAAGGAAACTCCGCCGATCGTGGCGGTATACTTAGTGAAGAAGTTTACCAGTGCGGTGATAAACAGCACGGTTGCGATGAGAATTACGCCCAGCGGCAGCTCGCGGCCCTTGCCCAGAGGAATGTTTCCGGGAACTCTCCATTCCCGCTTCGAGGGCTCGGTATAGCGCAGAACGAGCACGGCCAGAGCCATCATCGAAAAACTCCAAATCACTCCGAAAGCATATAAGCCTGCCAGGGTAAAGACGTTTCCCCGGGTCAGGATAATCGTTAGCAACTGCAGTCCGACGATGAGATTGATGATGCGGTAGCTGGTCCCGTAGCGCGGATGCGGCTTCTGAAAGGCGTCGGTCAGTACGCCATCCTCAGCAACCCGATTGAGCACTCCGTTTGCGCCCACAATCGAAGTATTCTGGGCGCCGGAAAGAATGAGCACCCCCACCAGTACAACGAAGCCATGAAAAAGCAGCCGGGCCCAGAGCGGTCCCCAAAGGTGCATGGCAATGCCGCTGATCAGGTTGCCGAAGTATTGCGGCCGAATCGAGTCGGGAATGATCATCACCGCGAAGAACGAAGTCAGGGCCGTAAAAAGAAGCGCGTACACTCCAATTACGACCGCCGCTTTCTTCAAGTTCTTCAGCTTGGGGTGGGCAATTTCGCGGTTTACCTGGGCCAGGGTTTCCTCGCCGCTCATGGCCAGCACCGAATGGCCGAATCCCACGAACACGATGAACATTGTCAGGTGGCGGAGCCAGCTTCCCTTTAGCGCAGTCAACCATCCCAGCGACTCTTTATTCAGAGTGATGCCATACTTCAGCGGGTTCGGCGGGACCTGGAAGGGAACATGAAAGAGAGTGATGGTGCACCACAGGATCAAAATCACCACCATCACAGTCGTCACCATCATGATCTGAACCGCTTTGGTGCTCGATTCGTGCATGCCCTGCGTATTCTTCCACCAGAAATAAAGAGTGACCAGGATGCCGAAGACAGCGGCAAAGCTGTTCTCGGGAAAATGGTGGAACGGGTGCCGGAGGTAGAGCGCAGTGTCTTGAATAAAACCTGCGAGGTATTGGCCGGCCACGACAGAACTGAGGGGGCCGGTTAAGACGTAATCGAACAGAAGAGCAGAGACGGAAAATTTGGCCAGCGTCCCGCCCATGGCGCGCCGGACCACACAGTAAACACCGCCGCGGACGAACATGCTGGTGGATTCGACGTAAAGAGCGCGAACGCAATTGGCGAACAGCATCACCCCCAAGATGAACCAGGGTGCGCTCTTGCCAATGACCTTCTCCGCGTCGCCGCCAACGTAATACGCGGACGATCCCAGATCAGAGAGCACGATCGCGGCGGCGCGCCAGAAAGAGATGAAGCTCAACAGCACCGTGGTCGCGACGAAGACCCGGACGGCGGGACGCTTTGTATTGTTCAAGAGGGTGGACATTCCACGTGGAAAAACTGGTGCGATATTGTTGCTCGGCGTTCAGAAGCACCCGTGCGCCGATCCCAGGCAGCGCACCGGGCATGATCGTTACTTGAAGTACTATACGCGACCTGAAGGCGTCTTGCCGCACGGAGCAAGTCACCTTTGCGCCGTGCGTTAGAAATGAAATCGACGGTTGCCCTGTCGGCTTACAAAAGCGGCGGACGCAGAAGTTTGTGTCCCGCCGCTTGGGTTATGGTTACGTTTTGAGAGCGCCGTTTAGAGACACGGAAAGCGGTCAGATTGCGGCGGCCCCACGTTCCTGGCTTCTTATCCGAATAGCCTCTTCAACTTTGTACAGGAAAATCTTTCCATCGCCGATTTTTCCGGTCGAAGCTGTCTTCAAGATTGCATCTACCGCCAAGTCCACAATATTGTCTTGCATGACCAGTTCCATCTTGACTTTCGGTAGCAGGTCGACGGTGTACTCGCCTCCGCGATAGCTTTCCTTGTGTCCTTTCTGCCTGCCGTGGCCCCGCACTTCTGAAACGGTCATTCCATCAACGCCAATATCGATCAGCGCTTGCTTTACGGCGTCGAACCTATTGGGCTGAATTATTGCTTCAAGTTTTGTCATCTCTGCTCCTTAGGCGTCGATTATGAACCAGATTGCCGGAGGCAGAATTTTTTCTACCTCCGGTTGTCGCGATGTAAGCAGACCGGTTTGTCAGCTCACTGCGCGGGACAGCGAGCTTACTGCAGTGCTCGCCTTGACTTGGGCTACTGGCAGTTCTTGCGCCATGCCAGCCGGCGCGCCCAACGCTGAGATGACATACTCCGGATAAGCCGAAATTCCGTGCTCGTGCAGATCCATGCCGTAGGTTTCCATTTCTGCCGGTAAACGCAGCATACCCATTGCATTGACCACGAGCATTACGACCATTGCGACGGCAAACGTGGCGAGGGTAATGCAAGCGCTGCCGATCATCTGGCCTTGAGCACCTGCAATCCACCGCCATAGAAGAGTCCTCTCAGGGAGAACTTTTGGGAGAGAGATAGCCTCTTTCTCTTTTCGGCGATCACAGACATGTAGTAGCTCCTTCAGTTTGAGTTCTTGATTCGTGGTCCGCCATCCGCCAGCCGGTTTTGCGGCCGTTGAAACTAAATCTTCACGCGTCTACTCTTCACAGCACTTCAGGGACTCATGGTGCATTCGTTCGACTGCAAGGTTCCCAAGACTCCGTTGTCCATCCAGAAACGAAAGCCAAACAGCTTTGCGCACGTGGCTAGAAAAACGAATGTTGGCAGCCACTTGTTCGTCGCGCTCAACCGCGCCAAAGTTCCGCATCCTCTCATTACTCCTTACTTACTGCGACGGGCAGACCATAACCACATGCCTCGCCAGCGACCAGCGGAGTGGTACACGTGCGCACTGCCCGCAAGTAAACAGATCAACCGCTATCAAGATGTGGTTACGAGACTGGCACGGCGTCGTGCCGAAGGGCTCCTCTGTTCCGCGTCGAAGAGAGGGAAAAGCGAAACCGTTTACAGCTTGAGGCGGATTCTCGCGTAGGGTACCTAAAAAGTCAAATTCAAACTTTTATCGCGGACATCAGGTCAACTAGTGGGGAAGAAAGTTTTCTGCACAACGCAGCGCGAGCTTGTGCCGGCACGTGTGAGTCACTCTCAATGATGCGAAAATCCGCTCCAGTCCGGCAACTAGCGAAAAAGTCCGCGTTGCCTGGTCGCTGCTCTAACGTCGGCAGCGGGTTCAACCCGGCAAGTTAGAATCAGCGTCTTTCAACTCTGCGTCCTCGTCCCGATGGCCCAATTGGCCCTGCATGCCGGTATTGCCTATTTGATCCTCTTGGTCTTGTTCAGTGGCACCCTTGTTTTTATCCTGATCCCTCGATTTGTGGATAGGGGCACTTTTCCCCTGCCCGGCCGGATCGCCAGTCATTCGAATGAATTCTTCATGAGTCATGGAGTTCGCCTTTTGGCTACAAGAATAAGTGTTCGTCTGCCTGCGCAACAATCCCCCGAGGTCTGCTCAACAGTAGATTAAGGCGGCTCCCACAGGTCGTGAATGGCCCGTCGGTGCTAAGTAGTCCCTACCTGCCTACCCATGGAACTTCTACGCTGACTTCTTCTTGGGGTGCTGCTTCCTGATATACGAGAGTCCGCGCTTCAGATCGGAACTAAGGTCGAAGGACTCGGTGGCGATCTGCACCGGCTCCCCGCCTGATTCGCGGCCCACCCAGTTGTTCAATTCTTCGGGCGAAACCGTCACTGAACGTCCCTGGCGCGTGACCGGCATCCCGGATTTTGCCCAGCGTTCGGCCACGGAGACTGGCTGGCCCAAGAAGTCGGCGATCTGCCGCCATCCTTTTAACATGCCGGAAGCTTTAGTCGTTTCTTGCCGCTTCTTTGGGGTTTTAGGCACGATGGCATCGTATGATGCGCGACCGCATTCCTGGGCTGCAAAGGAAAGGGCTGCAATTTTGCTTACTCACAAGGGCAACTCCCCATCCCGTCCTCTTGCATCTACTATTCGTCAAGGCAAAGGAGATTCACCTATGGCTGATGCTCCGCGAATCACAGTCGACGAGCTGAAAAGGCGAATGGAAGCAGGGGAAGATTTTACCGTGATCGATGTTCGCAATCCCCAGGCTTGGGCAGAATCAGATACGCAGATTCCGGAAGCGATCCGAGTGCCGTTGGACGAACTCGACGAGAACCTTCCCAAGATTCCGAAAGAGAGACCCGTCGTCGCGTACTGCACTTGACACAACGAGGGCTCTAGCGCCAGTTTGGCGCAGAAACTCCAGAAACGCGGTTACGAAAACGTTTGGGCACTTCAGGGCGGATTCCAGGCATGGCAGGACGCGGGATTGCCAGTTGAGTCAAAACGACGGGCGGCGTAGACGAACTGCTTCTGGGTAGTGCCTACACGCGAAAAAGTATTGTTGCTTACATAGAAATTCTGACCATCCCGCTGCCGTAGCGGCGTAGAGCGGCGTACGACTTCTGTAATCTTCGCCGCAGGCACAGGGACAGGTATTCTCTTCGTACCGATTTCAACGGCCAAATTTCCGTTATGCACTCCCCCACAGATTTTGTTGGGCGAATTTCGCCTCACTGGCGGATCGTGCTGATCTCGTGCGCGGTCGGGCTGGCAGCCATCTGCACGCGGGCCTTGCGGACCGAGGAGGCGCGGACTAAACGTGCCGAGCGAAAGAAGAAAACCGAACTGCGGTTGCTGGCCGACAAAATCTCCGTGTACGGGAACGGTGTTCATCAACGCTACCCGACGGGGAACGTGATCGTCAGCGAGCAGGACTTAGCGGAGCAGCTCCGAAAGCGCCCGGATGCCGTCCGCATCGCGCTGAACCTGCTGCTGAACGAGCGCAAAGTCGAGCGGGCTCCGCTGAATGGATACTGGAGATTGAATGCATGATGGCCTCCAGGATAGCTTTTGACCGAGCCCTATTCTGAGTAGCCGTCGTCGCCGTCCTCATCCTCATCTTCTTTGTTGCCGCCGCCTTCGTCTTCCTCTTCGTCTTCCCCTTCGTCCGGCTCCTGCCGCAGGAAGACATCGGCACCTACTGACGAATCAGCAGAGTCTGGGTCTAATCTTTCGGAGTGAATTCTGCCCATACTTAATGGTACGCCTCGCACCCCTTTGCAACCGGAATCGGCAACGGAACTGGAGGCAAGAAGATAGCCCGGTACCGCACCAGAATAAAAATTGACTTCGACCTTGAACACCAGCCGACGGTCTGCCAGGCACCCGCACGAACATCTTACTTGGGCGGTGTATGTTCAAAAGGGAACTCGGTGTATCGCGCTTTCTCGACCTCGATCACCAACGCCACTCTTCCTTCGGGGCCGCGAAATGGAAAAAGAGTTGGTAGACCTTACGTAAGCGAAATCGAACTCGGTCGCGCACTGAAGGAACACTGGCCCATCGTTGTGAGCTGGTTGCATAAGCTGGACGTGCTGAGAACCACTGGAATAGGGATCTGGCTGCCACCAAACTGAGTCCAGATGGACTTTATGCCCCCTCCCATAATCATCTCCGACATTTGGAATGTGGATTTGACATAGATCGGCGAGAATAATTTTTGAGGGAAGATTGAGAGATCTTCCTGCATTGTGCCGGATAGACTGCTTTCCGCCAGCGCATCGATTCCTGTACCCGTCCAATAAAGCGTGCCGCTAGCCCCGTTTGCCTTTTTTTCGCGCCTTCCGTCTCCATCGTACGTGTAGGTATAGCCGGATGTGTTGCTACGGGGAAGGAAAGGACCCTCCCCGTCCTGTGAGTGTATGATGTTGAGTCGATTCCGACTATGAGAAACACAAGACTTTCGCGGCGACTACTGGTCTGCCTGCTTGTGTTACCGTTGTCCACTGTCCCTGCCCGCGCCCAGGCATCGCCGCCTGAAGGTGCGGGGTTGGCTCCCGTCCGCCAGTACATTGCCGCCGGCTGGGACAACCTGACCCGTTCGATGACCGACTGTGCTTCGGTGGTAGATCCCAAGATGAAGGTAAACCCCGTGCTCTATGTGCCCGCCGGGTTTGCTGTGCCTCCCGCGGTCGAAAAGCTGCATACCGACTGCAACGTCGAGATCGAGCACCTGCCCACGTCGATCCATCAACTCGGCGAAATTGATACCTCAACTTTCCATCCTCACGGATTGCTCTATCTGCCCAATAAATATGTTGTCCCCGGGGGGCGGTTCAACGAAATGTACGGTTGGGACAGTTACTTCATAGTTGTGGGTCTGCTGCGCAACGGGCGCACGGAGTTGGCACGCGGCATGGTCGAGAATTTTTTCTTTGAGATCGAGAATTACGGGGCATTGCTCAACGCCAACCGCACGTATTATCTGACACGCTCGCAACCACCCTTCCTGAGCTCGATGGTGCTCGCAGTGTACGAAGTAGAAAAACGAGCCGGGCAAGCCGATATCGGATGGCTCGCACGAGGGTACCCGTACCTTGAGAAAGACTACTCGATGTGGACCCGCGAGCCGCACCTGGCGGGATCAACCGGCCTGGCCCGCTATTACGATTTTGGCGATGGCCCGCCACCCGAGGGTTTGCAGGACGAAGGCGGATTCTACCGCAAGGTGATCAGCCACTTCATGGTTCATCCCGAGGAGGCGGACCATTACCTCGTGGAACAGGAAAAAGGAAACGCGCCAAGCAGCCCAGGATCTAGCTATGCCATCACCGTGTGCGACGTCCCAACGACCATCGGCCGACCGGAATGCGAATCTCAGCGGGTGGTTCGCCTAAGCGCCGACTACTACAAGGGCGACCGCTCCATGCGCGAGTCGGGTTTCGACATTTCTTTTCGTTTCGGTGCCTACGGTGCAGCCACCCATCACTACGCCCCGGTCTGCCTGAATAGCCTGCTCTATAAGACGGAAAAAGATCTGGAGCAGATCAGCAAGTTGCTGGGAAAAGGCTCCGAGGCCAAACTATGGCGCGCGCGGGCGGAAGCCCGTAAGCAAAACATCGAGAAGTATCTTTGGGACGGCAAAAGGGGGTTCTTTTTTGATTACGACTTCATAGACGGGAAGAGGTCAAGTTACCGTTATCTTACGACTTACTATCCCCTGTGGGCGGGACTGGCGACTCCGGAACAAGCCAAGGCTGTAATGAAAAACCTCTCCGGGTTTGAGCAGGTGGCTGGGCTGGCGATGAGTCCAGAAAATTCCGGAGCGCAATGGGATTACCCGTACGGCTGGGCACCCGTGCAGATGCTCGCAATCCAGGGAATCCGCCGTTACGGTTTTAATGACGATGCCGACCGGCTGTCTTCCAAGTTCCTGTCCACGGTGCTTGTGAATTTCGCCCGCGACGGCACAATTCGGGAAAAGTACAACGTGGCTACAGCATCGCCAGAATCTCAAGTAAGCGTGGGCTATCAGGCGAATGTGATTGGGTTTGGTTGGACCAATGCCGCTTTTCTGGAGCTTTTGCAGGCTTTGCCGAGAACCGCGGTGGAGGAACTGGAAAAGAGCAGCTTGCGTCCCCACCCCAAAGACAACTGATTGGTTCGATGCTCGCCCAGCTAAGGCGTGTCCTAGGTGATGCGACAGTTCGTACTCAATGCCGGCATCCCCGGCACTCCCCCCGTCGGCGTGCTGCCGCCGCCCGCCAACGCTTCAGGGATGCGCGTCTTGCTTTAGGCGCAATTCCTCCGCGGTCTTTAACTCACTCGCTGCTTCGTCTTCCCTGCCCATGTCGCGGTACGTCTGTCCCAGCAGGTGGTGAGTCATAGGGTTGCTTGGATCCATGGTGACTGCACGCTGCAGCGCCCGGACCGCTAGTTCAAACTCGCCTTTTTTGTCCAAAACCTTTCCCATCAGGATGTATGGCCCGGTCGAAGTTGCATCCAGCCAAAGCGAGCGCTGCAAAAGGCGCTCCGCATCGTCAAACTTCTGGATTCGTGAGTAGGCGTCCGCCAGCTTATAGTAGGCGTTTGCATTCGCCGGGTTCAGGCTCAGTTCCTTCTGCAGTTGCTCGATGGCTTCCGGAACCCTCGACTTAAAAAGGTAGAGCTCACCAAGCATGAAGTGAGCTCCGGGCAGTTTCGGATCAAGGGTCGCCGCCTTCTGTGCATATTCTTCCGCCACCGGATCGAACTCCTGCCGCAGCAGCATGCGCGCTGTAAACAGGTAACTGGCTGCAGAATCCGCCGGCACATCGAACATGCGAGCAAACGCCTGGCGCGCGCGGGGATAATCTTTGGTCTGGATATAGCATTGGCCAAGGATGTACGAGGCGTCCACGTTCGCCCGCGGATACCAATCTTGCACCTTCTCCAGAAAGGGAATGGCATCCGCCGGCTTGCCGCTCAGGTAATAGGACAGGCCGAGCAGTTGCGTGGCCTCGCTGTCCGCGGACTCCTGCTGTAACGCTTGTTTGAAGGACTCAGCGGCGTGGAAGTAATCGCCTTTCTCGTAATACGCTGTTCCCAATTCGTGGGGAATGCCTTTGAGTCCCGGTTGCAAAGCGGAGAGTTGGTGGAGTTCAGTAATGGCATCATCGTATTTGCCTCGTTGCAGAAGTTGGCGCTCGTGAGCAAACGCCGGATTGACAGGACTTGAAGCAGATTGCGGTGTTTCTACTGCGGAATTTTGCGTCGGGGCTTGCGTCCCGCCTAGGGGGCAAAACAGGAGCAGTAGGAAAATGAGGTGACACCGTTTCATCAGGATATTCACCCGCCCTACGGGCTGGCCGCTCACGGAAGCTTCGCCTCAGCAACACCCACGTATTTGTCTGCGCCTCCATAATAAAGGAGGTACCGATCCTGCTTCTCGGCCATGCCTTCTGCGAAAACCACGTTTCGAACCTGACCCGTCTTCTCCCAGTCGAGCTGAGCAGAAAAGACTGGCTCGCTGCTACGCGCAAGCAGACGGCGAGGATCGTGACGATCAAATATCGCAATCCCAATGCGGTACGCCAACTCATCGTCGGCGCCGTTATACACAAGGATAATTCCATCTTTGGTGATGATCGGCGGCGGCCCCGGCTCAACCACGCGTGAATCAAACATGCTCGGACGCTTCGGCAACACGGGTTCAGCAGTCGCTTCAGTCCAACGAATTAGGTCTGTCGAATACGCGAGTCCCATCTGGTCGGTTCTATCGGCGCTCGTCCCAAGAAAATACATCCAATACCTGCCGTCAATTTCTTCCGGCACGATGGCGCCGGATTTCGTCCACCCCACATTCCACTTGCCTTTGTACGCAGGCAGGATCACGCCCTTGCGTTCCCAATGCATAAGATCTTTGGAAGTAGCCAGACAGAGCTGCGCGTCTTTCTTGTTGTATCCGGTATATGTCAGGTAGTAGGTGCCGCCGAATTTCACCAGCCGCGGGTCTTCCACGCCTCCATCCTTTTCGAAGTCGGTCTCGGGCGAGAGCACCGGCTCCGTACGGCGCGTGAAATGAATGCCATCGGCACTCTCGGCATAGCCAAGTCGCGAGGTGCCGTTCTTATCCTGTGCGCGGTAGAGCATGACAAACTTGTCATTGCGCACGATGACCGCTGGATTGAAGGTTCCCTCTGATTCCCAAGAATTTCCAGTGGGAGAGATAACTGGTTCCATGGAGACACGGCGCCAAGAGCCGAAAGGCAGATTGATGCCAATCGAGAAAACCAGCACCGACGAGCATAGAATTAACAGCGGGAAACCATTTTTGCAACGGCATAGACTCGAGATGCAGGGCCTTCCCGAGATGTGTGGTTTGGATAGAACTTCGCCGAGCATAGATCGCATCGAGCCACCTACAGCAACACAGGAACCGCAGCACAGGAACAGCATTGGCCGAGGATGTAAGAGGCATCCACGTTGGCGTGCTGATACCACGACTGAACTCTCTCCAGATAGGGAACAGCTTCCCCCGGCCGGCCTGCCAAGTAAAAAGAAAGGCCGAGGATCTGGGTCGCCTCATTGTCAGAAGCGTCCGCCGCCGACGCCTTCTTCAAGGAATTGACGGTTTGGAGGTAGTCACCCTTCTTGTAGTACACGACACCGAACTCGTGATCGAGGCCCTTGAGTCCCGGCTTCTTCGTCTGAAGCTCTTGCAACTGGGCTAGTGCTTCATCGTGCTTGCCGCTCTCAGAGAGCTGGCGGACTTGAGCAAAATCGGAGGCTGGCGGCGCGGCGCCTTCGGGCGCAGTGGACCCCTGAAACTGGGGCCGCCCATAAGCACCGCCGGATAGCGCGAGGACCAAACACAGGGCAACTGCCCGCACGCAAGAATGGAAGGGAAAGCTCATACCACCAGGTGATTTTATACCGACGAGAAAAAACCGGGGGAGCCGTTGGCTCCCCCGGAATGGGTGGTTGTTGTCGGTTTCGTCTAGAACGTAACCCGGAAGCCGAGCTGTAATTGCCGCATAAGGCTGTTGGCCTCCAAGCCGGTGATCAGCCCACCACTGCTGCAATCAATGCAACCATTCGGATTGCCATAGACGGGATGATTGAACACATTGAAGAATTCCGCCTGGAACTGTGCATGAACCCTCTCGGTGATGGTGAAGTTCTTGAAGATCGACATGTCAGACAGGAATTCTCCCGGCCCGGTGAAGCTGTTGCGCTGAACGTTACCGAAATTGCCAAGGCCGGGGTCGCTAAACGGGCCGCTTTGTGTCACCACGGTAGTGCATTTCGTGGGATCGTCGCACATAGTGGGCCCCGGAGTGAAGAAGACGACTTGGTGGGTTTGGTTGTTGAAGGCGCCGGACCCCATATGGAGACTACCCTTAAGGTTGGGGCGGCATGGTCCGGTATCCCTATCTAAGCCGCAGTTCTGGTAGCTGGGAGAGAACGGCAGGCCGCTCCCAATGACCATGGTCGCATTCCACTGCCATCCTCCTAAGAGCAAGTCCGCCGCTCGCGAAGTGTTGCCCAGGAACTTCTTGCCGCGGCCGAAAGGTAGCTCGTAAATCGACGTCAGAATCAAGACGCTGTCCCGGTTGAAAT
>WNGK01000114.1_pt1 | contig 68786 bp, 56 predicted proteins | sample 5400601 | NCBI WGS metagenome assembly WNGK01 (sample SAMN13153376, study PRJNA577476) | soil metagenome | isolation source: 60 cm soil or saprolite under Garry oak tree replicate 1 | place: USA:California | collected 2016-06-15
TACCCAGACGTGACCGGAGGCATCCGTGGATTGGATAAGCGGCGCCACGAACTTGTGACGCGCAACTTCCGTAAGCAGGATCGTGTCGTCACTTTCCAGAAACAATTCTTCGCCGGTTGTCTGGAGCCTCAATCGCCCATACCGGCCGCAGAAATCGCGAATCTCGCTCACCACGTTGTGAGGCGGCGCGTAACGGCCGTAGGCTTCGAGGACTCCGAGAATCTCCTCGACCGTCATCCCGGCGGAACGCGCGTTCCATAACGAGAGCGGTGTAATTCGATACGTGTGAAAATGCTCTGGACTCTTCACCAACTCCGCAAACCGTCCCAATGCGTCCCGCGCCGCCGCGAACGCTTCGTTATCGGTCTCGAGGAGCACGGTCTTGTCCGATTGCGCGATGAGAGGGCCGCTCATGTGCGTTCGTCCTCCAGTTCTTCAATGTGTGTCTATCTTTTTGAAACGGGTAACGGACAATGCAGGTCCATCTCGCTGGGGCAGATAAGAAAAATTGGCGGGCTTTTGGAATTGAAGGGAAATTCGGGGACAGGGGGACAGACACCGAATTCTGTACTTTCAAGAATTCGGTGTCTGTCCCCCTGTCCCCGAATTTCCCTCCCGCAACTCGCCGTAGACGTGCTCGACTTCGCGTCTTGTTGCTTCAAGGGAACCGGAAGTATCGATCGAGTAGTCGGCGTATTTCATTTTCTCTTCCAAGGGCATCTGCGAACGAATTCGTGTCTCGATCTGCTCTTCGGAAAGGCTGGAGCGCTGCCGCAGCCGGCGCCTCTGTTCCTCCGGAGGACATGCGACAACGATTACTTTGTCGTAATTTTTGTATGTCTCCGCTTCGATCATTAGCGCCGCATCCACGATTGCAATTCCCCGCGGATCTCGAGCTTCGAGTTCCATGAGCCATTCCTGCTGGCGCTGGACGACGGCGGGGTGAACAAGGTTGTTGAGCTTCCTGCGGGCTTGAGGATCGTTAAACACGATTTCCCCGAGAATCTTGCGATCGATCGTTCCGTCAGGGGCGAGAATACCATCGCCGAATGCCTGAACTACCGCCACATGAACCGCCTGACCGGGCTCCAACAGTTGATGTGTGATGTTGTCCGAGTCGATCAGGTGGCATCCCAGCTCGACAAACATCCGGCCGACGGTGCTCTTGCCTGTGGCGATTCCACCGGTGAGCCCGACCCGGAGCATCAAAGACCTCGTCGTATACGGGCAGCTTTTACCGTGTTCTTCATCAGCATTGCGATCGTCATCGGCCCGACCCCACCTGGCACGGGAGTGAGCATCGATGCGACTTCCTTCACAGAGCGCTGGTCCACGTCACCGGCCCAGACGTAGCCGCGCTTTTCGAAATCCTTCCACCGGACTTCGTCATCCCCGAAGAGGCGCTGGACTTCCGCACGGTCCGCAACCTTGTTGGTTCCCACGTCAATCACGACGGCGCCCGGTTTCACGAAATCTTGAGTCACCATTGCCACTTTGCCAATGGCGGCCACCAGGATGTCGGCTTGCCGCGTCACCTTAGGCAGCTCACGCGTTTTCGAATGGCAGATGGTCACGGTGGCATTTGCGTGCATGAGCAAAGCCGCCTGAGGTTTGCCCACATCATCGCTGCGTCCCAAAACGACGGCATTGGCCCCTTCGATCTCGACGCCGGTGCGACACAGCAACTCCATGATGCCGAGTGGCGTACATGCCACCAGGGTTTCGTGGCCTAGCAACAGCGACCCCAAATTGTGCGAATGAAAGCCATCGACATCCTTTTGAGGATCAACCCCTTCAAGGATCGTATGCTTGCTGACCTGCTTCGGCAGTGGAAGCTGAACGAGAATGCCGTCAATCTCGTCATCGTCATTTAGCTTTCGCACCTCCCAGAGCAGTTCTTCCGTCGTGACCGTGCTTGGGATTGTCAACTTTCGGCTGTATATCCCGAGCTGCTCGCAGGTCTTCGCTTTCAGGTTCACATATGCCGATGACGCCGCGTCGTCGCCAACTAGAACGACCGCAAGTCCTGGCTGCACGCCGCGCCTGGACAGGTCCTCGACCTGGCGAGCCACCTCGATCTTTATGTCTTCTGCGATTTTCGTTCCGTTAATGAAGGCAGCAGTCATATAAAAGAACCTTGGAGGGAAATTCGGGACGGAGGAAAAATGGGGACGTAGCCCTGTGTCCCCAAAACAAAAAAGGGGGACACAGGGCTACGTCCCCATTTTTCCTCCGTCCCGAATTTCCAAAATCATCATACACTGGGAATCCGATGGGTCTTGTGTTAATCCTTTCTCTGCTGCTTTCAACAGCGTTCGAATCCACGATCGATCGTGCATTCACCCTGTTTCGTAATAATCAGTGGGCAGGCGGCGCGTCTGCTCTCGATCAGGCTTACATCGAAGATCCGGGGCTTTTCTCCGCCAATAATTTTCATTACTTGCGAGGACGCGTTGCAGAAAATCAGCGCGACTGGCAGCGTGCGCTCGAGGAATTCAAGAAGATTGGCCCCGGCAATCCGCTCCATATACTGGCGGTATGGCATGCAGCCAGGGCCTCGGCTCAACTGCATGACGATGTCGCGGCCGAGGTATTTCTCAGCGATCTGCCCAGAGACTTCCCCGCGGATTTGAAATTACAAATTGCCCGCGAATCCGGCGAGGCTCTGGCCTTGAAGATTTACCAGGACGTGCCGACCAGAGAAGCCCGCCTGGCGCGTGCGAAGCTTTTGGGCGATCATGACGCGTTATGGGCCCTGCTTCGCGAGCGCAAGGACGACGACGTCGCACTCGAATGCGTACGCCTGGTTGCGGCGTCCGCGTCGGCGCCGCAAGATCAGATGGCGGTCGGGGAGGTGTATGCCACACACCGCCAGTTCGACGATGCAATTCGTGTCTTTCAGAGCGCCGCAGAGAGTCCTTCCTATGCAGCCGCAGCCCGGTATCAGATCGCGCGCGCTCATTTCCAGCGGGGGAACCATAGACTTGCTATGGATGTCTTCCAGAGCATCGCGAGTGATTTTCCGGGAACCCATTGGGAGAAAGACTCGGAATATCAGATTGCCGCTTGCTACTGGCGGCTTGGTGAGTATCGCAACTCCGAGAAGGCGTACGTGAGTTACATCGATAAGTACGCCAGCAACGATGAGGAAGACGCCGTCCGCAATCTCATCGACGTCTATCGGGTTCTTGACGAAAACCAAAAAGCTCTTTCGTCTCTTGACCGGACGCTTGCGAAACGCCTCTCCACGACCAACCGCCAGGTCCTGCTGTTTACCAAAGCGAAGATTCTCTACACGCAAAAACGGTATACGGCCGCACTCAGGATTTTTGAATATCTCGGAAGAATCCGTTTGCGCCCAGCGCCGGGCGGCACGACGCCTGAGGAAGTGCAGTATTTCCAGGCGCTGTGCCTGTCAAAATCCGGGAACAAGCCCCGCGCAGAACCGATCTGGCGCAGGCTTGCTCGCGAACGATTTTCTTACTACAGCCAGCGTGCAGCAGAAAAGCTTGGCGAGCGCGTGGTGAGGGACCAACAGCAGGACTGTACCGCGCTCCACGATACCACTTCGCAAAATATCGAAGCTAGCCTCGCAAAGCTCCGGCATGCCTTCCGCTCGCAGATGGATTCAAAAGCGGACACGCTTTCCGAACTCATTTTTCTGGGACTTTGGGATGAAGCTTCTCTTTGGGTCGACCGGCCCGGCAATCGCCGAGACGCGCGCCTGGCGGCTCAGATCTCTTTTCTCGCAGGACGATATTACCGGTCGGTCATGTATGCCCAGCAGTTGCCGAAGGGCGAGCCAGGCACGTTAGCTTTGTTGTATCCGGTGGGCTTTCGACAAGCCGTGTGCGAGGCTGCCGGTATGTTGAAAGTTGATCCCTTATGGCTCCATGCAATCATCTGGCAGGAGAGTAAGTACAACCCGAACGCCAGGTCCGGCGCCTCGGCACGTGGTTTGATGCAGCTCATTCCGGAGACAGCTAAGGCCGTTCGATCGGAAGTCGGCATGCCGGAACTGACGCTGGACCGGCTCTACGATCCGGCTGTGAACATACGAACAGGCGCCCAGTATTGGTCTTCGTTGCTGGAAAAGCTGAAATCTCCGGAGATGGCTTTGGCCGCGTACAACGGCGGACTCGATAATGTAGAGAGATGGAAGAACAAATGGCCTGGCGCTGGGGATGATACGGATCTTTTCGTCGCCGACATCGGTTTTGTCGAAACCAAGACGTACGTGATGGCGGTCTTCGCGGCGCATGCAGCATATGCCAAACTTCAGTAAGGAAGCCAATGCGCCCAGAAAGAATCTTCTTCGGACTGCTCTTTGGGATCCTCGCGGTGCTCGCGGTGATCATCATGTGGCCGTTTCTCACGTACATCGTTTTGGCTGGAATCCTCGCGTACACGTTGTTTCCCGTCTACCGTTTTTTCAACAGGCATACGCGCCGGCCGGAGATGGCATCAGCGTTTTCGATATTGCTGGCGCTTCTTTTGATGGTGCTCCCATCTTTTTTCCTCGTCAGCGAACTGGTGCAACAGGTTTCCGGCGCATATAGCAATTTTCAAGCGGAAAACATCCAGCGCGTGGCCGACTATCTGAGTGGGCTCACGGGCAATCGCATCGATTTTCAAGGAGTGCTCAGCTCTGGCATCGGACAGATACGCCGTTCGATTGTAGGTTTGGCGCCTGACATTCTGGGATCGATTGGAGAATTGATGGTCGGCCTCTTCATCATGTTCTTCGTCATGTATTACGGCTTCCGCGACGGTGAAGGCTTTATTAAACGAATACGTGACCTGCTTCCGCTGGAACCCGCACTCAAAGAATCGTTGTTCTACGAAGTCCGGACTATCACTCAGGCCGTTCTGTATGGGCAGGTCATGACCGCGCTGATCCAGGGTACACTGGGCGGAATCGGTCTGCTCATCTTCGGCATTTCGAATTGGCTCTTCTGGGGCGCGATCATGATCATCATGGCGTTTCTGCCCTTACTTGGAACCCCGCTCATCTGGGTTCCGGCAGCGGTCAGCCAGATTCTCGATGGAGAAACTGCTCGTGGAGTCGGCCTGCTGATCTATGGCTCGACCATCGTGATGAACATCGATAACGTCCTTCGCCCACGGCTCATGAGCGGGCGGACGAAGGTCCATCCCGTTTTAATCCTTGTCGGAGTCCTCGGTGGACTGAAGATCTTCGGTTTCATCGGCATGCTTGTCGGCCCGCTGATTTTGGCCGTACTCGTCGCCTTCATCAAGTTTTACGAACAGGCGTACCTTCATCGTAAGTTCACGGTGGGGCCGGCGGCGGATTGACTATTGTTCGTATCGCTTGAACAAGAGTGCGGCGTTGGTTCCGCCGAAGCCGAAGGAATTGGAGAGGGCGTATCGCACGTCCGCTTTGCGCATTTTGTTTGGAACGTAATCCAGATCGCAATCTGGATCCGGAGTTTCGTAGTTGATGGTTGGCGGAATGATGCCGCGTTCGACGACGAGCGACGTAATCCCGGCCTCAACGGCGCCCGCGGCGCCCAGCAGATGTCCAATCATCGACTTGGTCGAACTGATGGCCAGCTTGCGTGCATGATCGCCAAACAGCCGCTTAATCGCCTGTGTCTCGATTCGATCATTGGGCGGCGTGGAAGTGCCATGAGCATTGATGTAGTCCACTTGCTCCGGTTGGATTCCGGCGTCGTTGATCGCATTAAGCATGACCCGATGGGCGCCATGGCCGTCATCGGGAGGCAATGTGATGTGAAAGGCGTCGCCGCTCATGCCATAGCCGGCGACTTCCGCAATAATCGTCGCGCCGCGTTTCTTCGCCAGTTCCAGTTCCTCCAGAACCAGCACTCCGGCGCCTTCACCGACCACGAATCCGTCACGGTCTTGGTCAAAAGGCCGTGACGCGCGCGCCGGTTCTTCATTGCGCGTGGAAAGCGCACGCATGGCAGCGAACCCGCCGACGCCCATCGGCGTAACAGCGGCTTCTGATCCTCCGCAAATCATGACGTCGGCATCACCGCGAGAGATGACGCGGAATGCATCGCCGACGGCATGGGCTCCGGAAGAACAAGCGGTACAGGGAGCGGAATTCGGCCCCCTGGCGCCGAACCGGATCGAAATCTGCCCGGCGGCCAGATTGATGATGCTCGATGGAATAAAAAAAGGAGAAATCTTGCGCGGGCCGCCTTCCAGGAAAGCCTGATGCTCGCGCTCGATGACAGTAAATCCGCCAATTCCGGATCCGATGAAAACTCCCGTTCGCTCGGACAGCTCAGGCCTAATGGTGAGCCCCGCCTGAATGATCGCGTAATCCGCGGCGGCGACGGCGTAGTGGATAAACGCGTCCATCTTCTTGAGGTCTTTCTTATCGAACCACTTCAGCGGATCGAAATTGCTGACCTCGGCGGCAATCTTGGTGGGAAAATCTGTCGTATCGAAACGGGAAATCATCGTGACCCCACTGCGCCCTTCGCAGAGACCTTTCCACGAATCTTCGGTTCCCGTCCCCAGTGCGGTCACAAGCCCCACGCCGGTAACAACAACTCGTCTTTTGTGCAAATGCGACCTCTCTTGCGTCACGCTCGCGTCTAGGATTTCGGCAGATGCCCTTCGATGTAGTTGATCGCGTCTTTGACCGTTGTAATCTTCTCCGCGTCTTCGTCGGGAATCTCCATTCCGAATCCTTCTTCCAGCGCCATCACGAGTTCCACCGTATCCAGCGAATCCGCGCCGAGGTCATCGATAAAGGAAGCGGTTGGTGTTACTTCGGACTCGTCCACACCCAACTGCTCTACGATAATTTGTTTAACCTTGTCTTCAACTGAAGATGCCATTCTCAAGACCCTCCTCTGCGAGCGCGGCCGTTAAGCCCGCGCCTGCGTCTATGTCGCAAGCCGGTGATTATAGGAGCGCGTGAAAAACATTTTCCACCGATTTTTCGTCTTCGACGTTCAGCATTGTAACCGACTTGCTCATTGATCGAACCAGACCCAGCAGCACTTTCCCCGGTCCGACCTCAACAAAAGTGCGCACTCCTTCATCCAGCAATCGCTGAACGGTTTCCTGCCAGCGCACCGGCCGCGATACCTGTCGCTTCAAGGCACTTCGCGCCTCTGCACCTGTCCGTATTAGCTGCGCATCGACGTTCGTAACGAGCGGACAGCGCAAATCTGAAAATAGGCAGCGATCGAGATCGGCGGACAATCGGTCCTCGGCCGACCTCATCAGCGCGCAATGGAACGGCGCACTCACCTGAAGCAGTATCGCTCGCTTCGCTCCAGCCTGCTCAGCAAGCTGTGCGGCTCGCTGGACCGCCTCTCGGTTTCCGGCTATGACGACCTGTCCGGTCGAATTCAAATTCGCAGGCGCGACGACCTGGCCTTGAGCGGCTCGCTCGCAGACAGATTGAACCGTCGCCAGATCCAGGCCGAACAGCGCCGCCATTACGCCAACGCCAACCGGGACGGCTTCCTGCATGTACTGCCCCCGCCGCCGGACCAGAGCTACCGCTTCCGCCAGCGTCAGGGAGCCAGCAGCGACAAGCGCCGAATACTCGCCCAGACTGTGGCCTGCCACAAAATCCGGCCGAATTCCTTTCTCTCCCAGGACCCGAAACAGAGCGGTGGAAACCGTGAGAATCGCCGGTTGCGTATTCTCGGTCAGTTTCAGATCTTCTTCGAGACCGTCAAAGCATAGCCGGGAAATTGGAAAATTGAGAGCGACATCAGCCTCATCAAAGGCGCCCTGGGCAACAGGAAAGTTTTCAGCAACCTCGCGGCCCATACCGGAGTATTGAGAGCCCTGGCCTGGAAATAGGAATGCGACTTTCATAAAGGGGTCAGGGCTCAGGGCTCAGGGCTCAGCGGGTCATCACTCCGGCCCCCTGATCCCTGACTCCTGATCCCTCTACGTCACTCCGGCGGTCCTGCTAATGCCCAGTTTCGTGAACTCCGTTTCGATGACGCGGTTCACATCGTGCTTGCAGAACTCGTTAGCCACACGGATGGCATTCTTGATGGCATTGGCGTTGGAACGCCCGTGGCAAACGATGGTGATTCCTTTCAAGCCAAGCAGAGGGGCGCCGCCGTATTCGGAATAGTCCAGGCGCCGCTTGAACTCGCGGAATGCCTTCTGGGCAAAGATGTATCCGACCTTTGCGGAGAGAGTCTTCTGCAGTTCCTGGCCGAGCATCGCCGTAAATGTTTCAATGAGGCCTTCGCTCAATTTGAGAGCGACGTTGCCGGTGAAACCGTCGCAGACGATGACGTCAACGTCACCTTTAAAGATGTCGCGCCCTTCAACATTACCGATGAAGTTGATGGGAGCCCGTTTGAGAGATTTAAACGCTTCCTTCGTCAGTTCGTTGCCTTTCGAATCCTCTTCGCCAATCGACAGCAAGCCCACGCGGGGCCGGCGGATACCGAAGATTGCCCGAGAATAAACGTCGCCCATGATGGCGAACTGCTCCAGGTGATGCGGTTTGCAATCGACATTGGCGCCCACGTCGAGCAGGATCGCCGGCTTTCCCTTTTGCGTGGGTAGGACTGTTGAAAGCGCGGGTCGATCGACCACCGGAAGCGTACCGAGCACCATCTTCACTGTCGCCATGACGGCTCCGGTGTTGCCGGCGCTGACGATCCCAAAGACGCCAGAGTCACGCATTAACCGCGCGGCCACGCGGACCGAGGAATCCTTCTTGCGGCGTGCGGCCGTTGCCGCCGACTCTTCCATCGTGATGACTTCACTGGCATGTACCACTTCTATAGGAAGACCGCTCGTGTCGTGGCTTCGCAGGATTTCGTGAACACGGTCCTCCTGCCCCACCAGCACGATCGATATTCCGTATTGAGCGGCCGCCTGAACTGCCCCTTCGACCTCAACTGCAGGCGCCTGGTCGCTGCCCATGGCATCAACGGCGATCTTGATCATGACGAAACCAAGAAAACTTTCGGATTGCGGATTGCGGATTTAGGGAACCAGCGCGAATCGAGCGTTCTTCAAATCCGAAATCCGCAATCCGAAATCATTCTGTCACTCCTCAGCAGTCTCGATGACTTCCCGGTCCTTGTAGTAACCGCAATGAGGACAGGCGCGATGAGGCATACGCAACTCGTGACAATTGGAACATTCCGCGAAGGATCGCGCGGTCAGATGATCGTGTGCCCGGCGACGATCGCGCCGCGCCTTTGAATGTCGTCGTTTTGGATTTGGCATATTTTATGAGCTCCGCTCTTCCAGCCGCCGCTTCAGTTCCATCAAGGTACCCATATAAGGGCTGAACTGTTCTTTTGGGCAATGACAGCTACCGGAATTCAAATTTGTCCCGCAAGTGGGACAAAGGCCTTTGCAGTCTACCCTGCAAAGCGCCTTCATCGGAAGTGCCAACAGAATCTGCTCGCGCAGGATTTCTCCGATGGCCAGTTGCGTACCCGTGAAGAAAGCGGTTCGCGTATCCCATTCCGCCAGTTCGATCTCGTCGTCCTCGTCGAACATCAGCTCGTCGCGCTGGCGGAAGAAAAGATCGAAGGACTTGGTAATGTCCAAACGAGCAGCATCGAGGCACCGCGAACACATCAGCTCCACCGTCGCCTTCAGCGAGCCGTTAATCCGGATTTCGCCGCCGGGTCGCTCCGCGGAAGCCGACCACTCGAGTAGTCCAGTCTGCCGGATGTTGTCTGACGAAAAATCAACGGTACCCGGCTCGAACGCCCCCTGGAACGAGATTTTCTCGTGGGCCAGATCCTTGAGATCTACGAAATACTCGTTCATGGCCGCCCTCCTCGTTCTGCATTCATTCTCGCACGTTCGGGGAGCTAAGGCTGGCGGACTGCTGCACCAGCTATGAGGGCTTCTGCTGGGCCGGGGGTGGCGTCGTCACTCCAAGTCTCTTCAACGCGTCATCCGCCCCCTGGCGAAAAGGAGACTCCGGGAACTCGGATACGACTTTCTGGTAGTACTCCTTGGCTTGATCGGCCTGGTTGTTGGCCTCATAAAGGCCAGCCAGTTCGAACGCGATAGCCGCTTTGGAGTAGCCGCCACCGTCGAAGAGTTGCTTGTAAAGCTCGATCGCCTTTGCGGTTTCTCCATGCTTCTTGTAGATTCCACCCAGCGCAAACTGCGCCACGCCTTTGATGCTCGCATCACCCCGCTGGATCACTTCTTGAAGAGTTTGAACAGCCTTGGCCGAGTCCCCTAGACCCTCCTGACTCATAGCAATGAAATACTCTGCGATGACACCCACGGGCAACGAGCGATAGTTATCGTAGGTCTTCTGAGCTTCAGCTAAGGCTTTTGCGTAACGCTCTTTGTCCGATTTGATGTTCGCAGTGTCGTTGAATATGTTGATGGCAGCCGCCAGCTGGCTCTGCGCGTTTGCATTTCGGTTGGATGAATAAACATTCCAACCTATGATGGCAATGAGGAGCACTACCACAATAGCCACGCCCGTGATGACCTCCTTCTGCCGGGCATAAACTAATTCCGTAAATTTCTGTAATGACGTTGTGATCTCGTCCCGCTCCTTGAGTTGATGACGAGTCATTTTAGTGCGCGCCACTTAGTAACCTCCGTATTACACTTTAGAAACTATCGAGTTTAGTCCACTGGGCAACGTGTTGACAAGGGCGAACGCGGGCTTTAGCCCGCGACTACCCTGGAGTTTAGACATTTTTCGAGGTGCGCAAAAAACTCCCGCGACTACCGCTGAGCTTCCTGTTTCCTGAACTGCGTGTTGTAAAGCTCTAAGTAAAGCCCGTCGCGCGCCAGGAGTTCCTTGTGAGTGCCGTGCTCAATAATCATCCCGTTTTTGAGCACGAAGATCACGTCGGCATTCTGGATTGTGGCCAGCCGGTGAGTAATAACGATGCAAGTTCTGCCGGCCATCAATCGCTGGAGCGCGTCGAATACAAGCGCTTCGGATGCGGCGTCGAGGCCGGAAGTGGGCTCGTCGAGTACGAGAATGGGAGCGTCCCGAATGATAGCGCGAGCAATACCGATCCGTTGACGCTGACCACCCGAGAGCGTGGCGCCGCGTTCACCCACCATTGTTTCGTAGCCTTCGGGCATTTTTTCGATGAACTCGTGCGCATTTGCAAGCTGGGCGGCCTGAACGACTTCCTCACGCGTGGCGCTTGGTCTGCCATAAACGATGTTTTGCCAAATCGGCGCGCGGAAAAGCAGCGTCTCTTGAAGCACGAACGCGAGTTGGCGCCGCAGCGACTTCAACTTGAATTTTCGAACATCCTCGCCGTCAATTCGGATCTTGCCGGAGCTCACTTCGTAGAAGCGGGGAATCAGACTCATGATTGTGGTTTTGCCCGCCCCCGTCGGGCCGACGAACGCAGCGACTTGCCCCGGTTCAATCCGGAAGCTGACATCTCTGAGTATCAGACGGTCAGGCGTGTAACCGAAGCTGACATTTTCGAATTCAATCCTGCCCTTGAATTCCGGCGCGCGCTGCGGTTTTTCCAGTCCGCGGGCCTTGATTTCGATATCCATGACTTCTTGAATGCGCTCAAATGCAATTGCTGGTTTTGAAAACGTGTCAGGCAATTTAGATAGCCCCCGGATCGGCGAATACAGTTTTCCCAGATAGAGCAGGAACAAAACAAGAGTACCCGGAGTCAGCGTGCCGTCCAGCGTCAAGCGGGCGCCGTACCAGAGCACAAGGGCGCTGCCCAAAGCCGTAATAATTTTGACACCCGGCGAGAGTCCGGCCTTCAGCGCCCGGGCGCGCAACGCCAGTTCGACGCTTTCCATGCTCACTTCCTTGAATCGGCGTTTTTCATATTTTTCCCGCGCGAAGGCCTTCACCACTCGGATCGAGGAAAACACTTCCTGAATCTTCGATACGATCTCGCTCTCCTTCTTCCTTACGGCCCGCGACGCTCGCTTGATTTGATGGGTGTACTTGTAAATGAAGACGAAGAGAATTGGGGCAACCGACAATGCAATCAGCGTGAACCTCCAGTCGATATAGAACATCAGGACCAGCATCCCGGCCAGGGTCAGCGTGTCTAAGATTGTGTCCATCAAGGAGGACGTGATAAAGCCTTGAACCGTGTCGATGTCGCTGGTGACCCGGGTAATCAGGTCGCCCGTCTGGCTCTGATCGTGGAAGGAAAGTGAGAGACGCTGAATGTGGTTGTACAGTGTGCTTCTGAGGTCGTGCATTACCCACTGGCCGACACTCGTCATCGTGACACTCTGGACGTATGAGCTCACAGCTCCGGCGACGGCGATCAGAAACACCGAGACTGCCGCGACGTTCAGCACGACGAGCTTGTCCGTGCCCACCGTGGAATCAAACCAATGCGCCAGCCCGGGCGGCATTTGCTTCGATCCGACGACGTAGTCGATAACTATCTTCAGAGGCCAGGGCTGGAGCAGATCCGTAAGTGTTTCCCCAAAGACTCCAGTCATTCCAAGGCTCAATCCTTTCCAGTGTGGGACCAACAGCCGGGCTAGACCAATCCGCCGGTCTTTCTTGCGTTCAACTTCTGTGTCAAGATTCGCCATTCAGTTGTAGTGGGAATGGGGACATAGGGCTACGTCCCATTTTTCGCCATCCGGTTGTATGTTTGCACGGTTTGATGGTAATTGGTTAGAGCCGTTCTGTCGATATGAAGCCGGCTGAAACTCGTTCCGATAATGAACTGATCCAACGCTGCCTTGGTGGGGATCAGGATGCGTGGAAGGACCTTATCTCGCAATATCAGCGTCTCGTATATTCGATCGCAAACCAGTTTTGCCCGCAGCCAGAAGACGCTTCCGATATTTTCCAGCAGGTCTGGCTGGCCTTATATCAGCATTTATCCGAGTTGCGTAATGTCCAAGCTTTACCAGCGTGGCTCATTACCGTAACCCGCCGTCAGGCATATGCAGTCATTCAGGCAAAGCACGGGTCCGAACAATTGGATGAGGAACAACTGGAAAAAGGACCGGCTGACATGGAATCCCCGGTGTCCCAGATCAAGCGCGAACACGCGATCGAACGAGCGCTGGAACAATTGTCTGATCGATGCCGATCTTTAGTCGATCTTCTCTACTTCAGCACCGATGAGCCGAGCTATGTGGAAATTGCCAAACAGATGGAAATGCCTGTTGCAAGCATCGGGCCGACCCGCGCCCGTTGCCTGGAACGACTAAGGAAGCTGCTTGGCTGAGAAGGTTCCCCCACAAGAACTGGAACAGGCCTTCGATCGAATCTGGAAGGAAATCCGCGCAGCGAGACTTTACGCTGGACAGCCTCGCAGCGAAACGTCGGCTCAAAGCGTCTCACTCGCCTACTACGCTCTCCAGTTAGCCGCGGATTCAGGCCGCAAGCGGTTGTTGATCGAGGCTTGGAGAATGCTCGCCTACAGCCTTACGGCAAACGAGCAATTTGAAGATGCTATTCCCTACTACAAACGCTCGATTGAAGGGCTCGAACAAGCTGGCGAAGCGGCGCAGGCGGCGCGTTCCAAACTGGGATACATTGCGGCGCTGTACCACTTGGGGCGATACCCGGAGGCATTAGACGTCGTCCGTACAGCCGAGGAATGGTTCCGGGAGAACAAGGACGAGAGTGGCCTCGCCCGGCTCTGCACCAATGTCGCGAACCTGTATGACCGGCTTGATGACCATGCGCAGTCGTATCGGTATCACCTCATGGCTGTAGAAACTTTCGAAAAAATCGGAGATCAGCAGGCATTGGCTCAGGCGTACTTGAATCTGGGCACCACGCTGACATTTCTGGACAGCTTCGAGAACGCGGAGGCGATGTATGAAAAATGCGAAACCGTCAGCCGCGACATGGGAATGCTCGATCTGAGCGTGCAGGCCCAATACAATCGCGCCTATCTGCACTTTTTGAGAGGACGTTACAGTGACGCCCTCCAGTCTTTTGCTCGACTTCGTCAGCACTTCCAAGAGTCCGGCAGCCGGCATTACGCACTGTGTGATTTGGACGAAGCCGGAATTTACATTCAGCTGAATCTTTCCAACGATGCGGCGGCGCTCGCCACCCGTGCGGCGGAGCATTTCAAGGCCCTGGGTCTAAAGTACGAAGAAGCTAAAGCCACCGCCTTTTACGGGTTTGCCATGGTCCAGATGGAGCGTTATTCCGAAGCGCAAGAGGTATTCCGCTCAGCCCAGAAGATCTTTGAGGATGAAGGCAACCTGTACTGGATGGGGCTGCTGGACCTCTATCGTGCTGAAGTTCATTTAAGTCTCCATCGCCCGGGCGAAGCACAGAGATTGGCCATGCATGCCAAAGCCACGTTCCAGCAGCTGGCGATCCCTTCAAAAACGATCTTCAGCCTTGTACTTCTCGGCCGAGTGGCGCTTGCCCTGAACGATTTGAATGCGGCCAAACAGTGTACCGAGGAAATCTCTGCGCTGATTGAAGCCACAACAATGCCGCTCGTGCTGTTTCCCTATCATGTCCTATGCGGTGAGCTTGCGGAACGAATGCGGAATCGGAACGCGGCGCAACACCACTATGAATTCGCCACACAGGATCTGGAACAGCATCAGGCCCGGCTTCATCATGACGATCTTCGTGTCACCTTCCTGAGAGGCCGGCAGCAAGCATACGATGCCCTTATCCGGCTTTCACTCGATCGAATGGATACCTTAGAAGGCATCGAGTCTGCCTTTGCGTGGTGCGAGCGGGCAAGGTCGCGCGGGCTCATCGAACTATTGTCCAATTCTGCACCGTCCGGCCAGGGACGGCCGGAACCGTCGTTAGTGGCGAAAATCAATCGACTCCGCGAGGAACTCAACATTTCTTATGCCCGCTCGCGGCCCGAACTGCGTTCACTGCCTTCCTCTTCCAATTTCGAGACCATTGCGCTCAAAGAACAGGAACTGGCGCGTAGCCTTCGCGAGATCTCCGGATTAGATCCCGAGTATGCGTCTCTGCAGCAGGTCTCAATCGCGACGATCGATTCTGTTCGAAAACGGATACCCGAGCGAAGCACGCTGGTTGAATTTTTCACCACTGGAGACGAGATATTGGTCTTCATTCTTTCGCCGGACAAGACCAGAGTTATTCACCCTCTCTGCCCGGCTGGCCTGGTAGCGAGCTTGCAGGAGCGCCTTGGGTTCCAGCTTGAGAACTTCATGCTGGAACGCGGACATGCCGCTACGCATTCCCGTAAGATTCTCGAAACGACCCGGCGCCGTCTCCAGGAACTGTATCAACACCTGGTGGCGCCCTTCATCGATGAGATCCACACACCGCACATCATCATCGTGCCTCATGGCACGCTGCATTTCCTGCCGTTTCACGCTCTCCATGACGGCGAGAAATATCTCATCGACAAGTATGAGATCTCCTACGCTCCAAGTGCTGCGGTCTTGAAATACTGCCTCGAGAAGAGCGACGTTCCCAGTGAGTCCCCTCTACTCATGGGCGTGGCTGACGAAAACGCACCCCTGGTCGAGGCCGAGATATCGACGTTGAGCAGGCTCTTTCCGAATGCGCGCGTTCTTTTGAATGAAGGCGCGACACGCGCGGCCTTTACGGAAAACAGCCGGATCTCTTCCTTCATCCACATTGCCACTCATGCGATTTTCCGCAACGACAACCCTATGTTTTCCTCTTTTAAGCTGGCGGACGGGTGGTTCCCCGCCCTCGACGTGTTTTCGATGACCTGCCAAACCAACCTGGTCACGCTCAGTGGCTGCCAGTCCGGCGTCAGCGAAGTAACCGGTGGCGACGATCTCCTCGGCCTGATGCGGGGATTTTTATACGCGGGCGCCCGCTCCCTCCTTTTGAGTCTGTGGAATGTGAATGACGAATCAACAGCAGCTTTGATGGTGCGTTTTTATCAGGAATGGCAGCAGACCGCCAGTAAATCAGGAGCTTTGAGGTCCGCTATGCTTGCCATTAAGGACGAACACCCCAATCCTTTTTACTGGGCGCCGTTCTTTCTAATCGGAAATCCATAAGGAAAACGAGGGGTGGGCCCACCGTCCCCCAAAGACGTTTGGCGATGTTTTTGGAAGTTTGACGTATTTTCGACGGCATTTTTGCCCACTATTGAACTAGGAGGCCGTTTGTACATGCATCTAAAGTCGGAAACTGCCCTGGATCTTCTTGAGCAGCGTTTGGATAAGGACCACGAGTTACTTTGGAATCAACACCTCCAGGGTTGCAACCAGTGCGCAAAGGATCTCGATCGATGGCGGGAACTTAGGTCCGGCCTGAAACGATTGCACCTCCGAAGCGCGCCAATCGAGGATATGCAGAGCGCCGTGCACCTTTTCCGACTGGCGCCGGACGCTGGTCGTTCCAAGCTGCGCCGCGTACTAGCCACTATCGTTTTCGACAGTTTTCTCCAACCTGCGTTGGCGGGTGCTCGAGGAGGCGGAGCCGCGCGCCAACTGGTGCTGAAATCGGAAATTTTTGACATCCGCATCAAGGTTTGGGGCACGCGAAATCGTAGACAATTAATGGGACAGCTGCTGGTGCGTACCGGCGACAGCCTTGACCCGGAAATCCCGTGTCACTTGTTGCTCGATGGCAAAAGACTGGAGACAAGAACGATCGATGACCAGGGGGAATTCCATTTCACGAGTGTGCCCGATGGGAAATTGTCGTTGCAAATCGATCTTCCCACCCTCACCATCACCGGTACTCTCGATAAGGAGGAAATTCAGTGAATTGAGTTGAAGGACGTATTTCCTCCCGAAGAACCACCTAGCGACTTGGTTAATCCCGCCAGAATTTTCACGCCCTCGAACGTCTACGTTGATTTTTTCGATAGAATGTCCTGTCCCGGTGCGGATTGAGACAAGAAGACTATGCTGACCCAGGGTTACTACCGCCGTCCGGCCATTCACGGTGACGCCGTTTACTTTGTGACAGAGGATGATGTCTGGTGTGTTTCGGCATCGGGCGGATTGGCTCGCCGGCTCACTGCCGGCCTCGGTCTGATGGGAAATATGGCCGTATCTCCGGACGGGCAGTGGCTTGCCGTAACAGCGCGAGAAGAGAAGCACAGCGAGGTTTATATTACGCTTGCCGAAGGTGGTCCGCTCAAACGCCTGACGTACCTGGGAGCGGAATGTAGTGTCAGGGGATTCACACGCGAAGGAGAAATTCTTTTCACATCGAATGCCGCCCAGCCTTTCCAGCGTCTGTTTGTCCTGTACCGAATCGGACGCGATGGTGGGCAGCCGCAACAGTATCCATGGGGTGCGGTCCAGGATCTCAGTTTCGGACCACAAGGGCGAAAGGTGCTTGGACGCAGCACGGCCGATCCTGCGTATTGGAAACGTTATCGCGGAGGATTGGCTGGAAAACTGTGGATTGACAACGATGGCAACGGACAATTTCGTCCGCTGTTGCCGGATCTGAATGGGAACCTCGCAAGCCCGATGTGGATTGGCAATAGAATTTTCTTTCTCTCCGACCACGAAGGCGTCGGAAATCTCTACTCGTGCGACACGGACGGCGTAAATTTGCGGCGGCACACCGATCACGAAGAATACTTCGCGCGATCTGCAAACACCGACGGCAATCGCATCGTGTATCACTGCGGAGCCGACATCTATTGTTTTGAGCCGGCCAGCGGACGCCAGCGCAAGGTGGAGATCGAGTGGCATGGCCCCGCAACACAAACACAACGGCGTTTCATCGATACAGTCAAGTTCCTTGACGACTTCAGTGTTCATCCTGACGGGGATTCGCTCGCCGTCGACTGCCGCGGGAAACCGTTCACCTTCGGCCTCTGGGAGGATGCCGTCAAACAGCATGGAATTCTCGATGGGGTCCGGTACCGCTTTCCACAATGGCTGAACGACGGGAAGACTCTCGTTGCAGTGAGCGACGCGACTGGTGAAGAGCGAATCGACGTTCTTGAAGAAGATGGGACTGGCCGGAGTCTTGAGCATCTGGACCTCGGCCGGGTAGTCACGATGGCTGCCTCGCCAACTGCAGCCCAAGTTGCAGTTACGAATCATCGCCTCGAATTGTTGCTTGTGGACATCAATGCCGGTACTCTGAAACACCTCGACAGTGCCGCATACCGGAGAATCGAACAAGTCGCGTGGTCACCTGACGGCGCTTGGCTTGCATACGATTTCACAACCAGCCGGAACACCGCTGCCGGCAACTCCACTCAGCAAACCAGCGCCATCAAACTCTGCGAGGTTGCCACCGGCCGCGCGTTTCTGGCAACGACGCCGGAATTTAGGGATTTCGCTCCGGCTTTTGATCCCGGAGGAAAGTATCTGTATTTCCTGTCTCATCGAGTGCTGGATCCCGTTTACGATAACGTGTACTTCGATTTGAATTTTCCGAGGAGCGTCAAACCATGCCTCGTCATCCTCAGCAAGGAAGAACCCTCACCCTTTGTGCCCAAGCCGCACTGTTTCGTCGAAAAGGACGATTCGAACGCGAAGCGGGATGAACCACCGCCCGTTCGTGTCGATGCTGAAGGCATCGAGCGAAGGATTCTGTCTCTCCCTGTACCGGAGGGAATCTATCAGCAGATCGGCGGGCTTCATGGAAAAGTGTTGTTCACTTCTTTCCCTGTTCGCGGCAGTCTGAATACGGACTGGGTCTTCGACAAGCCGAAGGGTGGCGATCTGCATTGTTTCGACCTCCAAACGCAGGAATACGAGACCGTCTTGAATGACGTGGTCTCGTTCGCAACCAGTAAAGACGCTACCGCGCTCGTCTATCGAACGCCGAATCGTCTGCGCGCCGTGAACGCCACAGCCAAGATCGAGAAGGCGCAGGACGACAAGCCGTCGCGAAAGACAGGCTGGATTGATCTCTCCCGAGTGAAGGTTTCTGTGGACCCTCGAGCGGAGTGGATGCAAATGTTCCGCGACGTTTGGAGGCTCCAGCGGGAGTACTTCTGGGTCGAAGATATGTCCGGCGTAAACTGGCAACGGGTGTACGAACGCTATGCACCGTTCGTTCAGCGTGTCTCAACCCGAGCGGAATTTTCCGACCTGGTTTGGGAAATGCAGGGCGAACTCGGCACATCTCACGCTTACGAAATGGGAGGAGATCATCGCCTTCCGCCGGAATGGCCTCTGGGTCTTTTAGCTGCGGACTTCAGCTACGACAGCGGAGGGTTCTATCGGATCGCTCACATCGTGAAGGGCGATACCTGGAATCCCGATCACAGTTCGCCGCTCGACGCTCCAGGACTCGGTATTCACGAAGGCGATAGACTCCTTGCTGTGCGAGGGCAACGGCTTAGCGCTCACGACATGCCTCAAGCGCAGTTGGTCCACCAGGCCGGCGTTCCAGTGGACCTGACGGTAGCCGGCGCCGACGGAACTAATGTTCGGCGTGTGACCGTAACGACGCTGAAAAACGAAACACCGGCGCGGTATCGCGAGTGGGTGGACGGGAAGCGGCAGTTTGTCCATCACCGCACAGGCGGCCGGTGCGGGTATATTCACCTTCCGGACATGAGCGCACGCGGATACTCAGAATTCCACCGTTACTTCAGTCTCGAAGCCGAACGCGAGTCGCTCATCATCGATGTTCGCTACAACGGCGGCGGGCACGTCTCTTCTTTAATTCTCGAGAAACTTGGCCGCAGGCGTATCGGTTACGATTTCCCCCGCTGGAGCATTCCGGTGCCGTATCCGCCCGAATCCGTGCTCGGACCGATGATCGCGATATGTAACGAGTTTACGGGATCCGATGGCGATGTGTTTTCTCACGCATTCAAGATGATGAAACTGGGACCGCTGGTGGGGAAACGTACATGGGGCGGTGTCATCGGTATCTGGCCGCAGTATCGCCTTGTCGACGGCAGCGTCACAACTCAGCCCGAATATTCCTTTTGGTTCAAAGATGTCGAATGGGGCATCGAGAACTATGGCGCGAAACCAGACGTGGAAGTCGACATCGCGCCACAAGACTACGCCAGTGGAAAGGATCCGCAATTGGAGAAAGCCATCGAACTGGTCTTCAGGGCACTCGAGGAAAATCCGCCGCAAGTGCCAAAGATTACAAACCGTCCAAGCCTGCCTCTGCCGCAACTGCCACGAAGAGCGGCAAAGGATTGAAAACCGGGAAGCTTTAACGTCGGGTGATCTAAACTCCCCTCCTTGGCAAAGGCTGATCATTACCCACAAGTCGTCCGCTGGACACGGGCGTCTGGGACAACCGGCGGGAAAGGCGAAGTCCCCTCCTTGGCAAAGGAGGGGACGGCCGCGCCATCAAGTAAATGGTCCCGTTCCTTTGGAGGCGCGGCGGGGTGGTTCGTTCAACTTCCGATGATCGGTGGCTTGAACCAACCACCCCGTCTGCGCCCGCTAGGGAGGCTTCGCGGCATTTTCTTAATGGGCGCAGCCACCCCTCCTTGTCCAAGATTGTCCAAGGAGGGGACTTCGCTTCAAAACCCTCAACTTCGGCATATGCCCGCGCTGGGCGCTACGGAATCTACCGTTACAGTCCGCTAGTATGCACAGGTACGTCGTATTGGTCTACATTTGCGACGGTGTTATCATCGCTCGCGGGGGAGGCATATGCGTACTCTGTTCATGCTCGTCTTTATGGCTCAGACCTTGTCTGCCCAATCCATTCCAGAAGTCCGCACAGCCGTTACCCGTGCACTGCCGATCCTCCAGCGCTCAGCCTCGGAATTCGTCGCCAAGCGCGCATGCGTCTCCTGCCATCACAATATTCTTCCCATCTTGACGTTGCATCTCGCACAGAACCGCGGATTCACCATTGATCGTGAGGTCCTTGGCGCGGTGGAAGAAAAATCCTTTCGTGAGCTCCGCAATCCCAACGCGCTGGATGACGCGGTGCAGGCGGCAAACCTCAGCGATCCCACCCCTAACGAGAGTTACCTCCTTATGGCCGCCCAAACAGCCGGATTAGAAGCGGACCTCGTTACGGCTATCTACGCGCGCCGCCTCGCCGGGTGGCAACGCGATGGCCATTGGGTCACGTCCGATTTTCGTCCGCCGCACTCGAGCAGCCTGTTCACCGCTACCGCAACGGCCGTTCGCGCCGTGCGTCTTTACATGCCGGAAGAGTTACGTGCAGAGCGCGACACGTCGCTCCGCAGCGCGCGCCAGTGGTTGTTTGCCACGCGGCCTGGTTCCACCGAAGACGCGGCATTCCGTCTCATGGGTCTGGTCTGGGCTGAGGCTCCGCCGAATGAAATCGGCGCAGCGCAAAACGATCTTCTCGCCTTCCAGAAGGCAGCCGAAGGTTGGCCTCAGCTTCCGAGCTACCAGCCCGACGCTTACTCCACGGGCGAAGCGCTTTTCGCCCTGCACGAAGCGGGAATACCCATCACCGATGCGGCATGGCGCAAGGGGCTGCAGTTTCTGATCTCAACCCAAGCCCGCGACGGTACGTGGCGCGTCCGCACGCGCATGATCTCGCCCGCAGAAGTAAGCCCCAAATATTTCCCCACCGGATTCCCCTATGGAAAGGACGAGTTCCTGTCTTATGCGGGAAGCTGCTGGGCCGTGATGGCCCTGCTCAGCGCGCTTCCCGAGACGGAATCTCGGGATGGAGGCAAAACTCAGGAAGAATTCTCTGCTTCACGAGTTTTGCCTCCGTCCCGAAATTCCCCCGAAATTCCATCCTGGGCGCGTACGACCCTGTTTGGTACGCCGCGGCAGCTTGCCGCTCTGCTTGATGCGGGGCTAGATCCCAACAGCCGAACAAGGAATGAAACAACTCTGCTCATGATGGCAGCGCCCGACGCGGAAAAGGTCAGGCTCCTGATTGCGCGCGGGGCGGACGCGAAGGCGAGGGCTCGATCCGGTTGCGATGCTCTCACTATCGCTGCCTCTTATCGGGGCACATTTGCGGCAATTCAAGGCCTGCTCGATGCAGGGGCTGAAGTACAGGCTCCTTCAGAAATCCGAGTACGGAAATCGCCGCTGGTTTTCGCATCAATGACCGGCGATCTGGAAAATGTCAAACTGCTTCTGGCCCACGGCGCCGACCCGCGAGCCAACACTTCCCTTTCCGACGCGGTAACCTTCGGCTATCCGGACGTTGTTCGAACCCTGATCTTGTCTGGAGCGGACGCCAGTCTCACTGAAAGCTCCGGCATCAATCTGCTCCATTGGGTAGCGATCATCAATCGGCCGGCAGTAATCCCCGTTCTTGTCGAAGCTCGTGTACCGATCAACGCTACGGACGATTTCGGCTACACGCCCCTCATGTACGCCGCCACGATTGATTTCGGCGAGACTGGCGCTCTTAAGGAGCTGCTCAAGGCCGGCGCCAACCGGAATATCCGCAATTACAACGGCCGCACTGCACTCGAGCAGGCGCGCCGCTACAAGCATCCACATCTCGAAGATGCTTTGCGCTAAAATGTGCCTCGTGAAAGTTCCGTTTGCAGGAATCATCATCGCGATGATGAGCATGGCCGCTGTGGCGCAGCCTGCGCCGAAGTTTGCGTTGCGGGACACTGTGGGAATCGTGCATCACCAGGATGAGTGGTCGAAAAGCCGAGCCGTTGTGATCTTTTTTACGACGACCGACTGTCCCTTGAGCAACAGTTATGTTCCGGAGATGAACCGCATTCGTGCGGATTACGCTCGCGGTGGCGTGGCTTTCTACGCGGTACAAACGGATACGACGATCTCCGAAACAGCAGTCCGGCATTATGCAAACGAGTTTGGCTTCACATTCCCTGTGCTGCTGGATCCGAATCAGATCCTCGTGCGCTTGACAAGTGCAAGCGCAACTCCGGAAGTGGCGGTACTGTCGAACGCCGGACGAATTCTCTATCTTGGACGCATCGATAACCGCGTAGCCGATTTCGACAAGCGCCGTCCGGCTGCCACGGAATCCGATTTGAGGAACGCGCTTGATGCCACGCTCGCGGGGAAGCCGGTCGCTCGTCCAAAGACGGATGTCGTTGGTTGTGCGATCAATCTAGTCAAGGCGTGGGGGCCATGAAACTCCCGATTGCGGTTTTGATTGCTGTCGTCATCAGTGAAGTCACATGCGCCGCGGCCACGCCCACCTTCAATAAGGATATCGCGCCGATTTTGTATCAGAACTGTGCGAAATGCCATCGTCCGGGGGAAGTGGCGCCATTTTCATTGCTTACCTATCAGGATGCAGCGAAGCGCGCCAGGTTGATTGCGACAGTAACGGAACGACGGTACATGCCGCCATGGAAAGCCGAGCCCGGGTATGGGACCTTTGCCAACGAACGCCGGCTCACGGACGCGCAGATCGCACTTATTCAAGAATGGGCCGAGGCGGGCGCGCCGGAAGGAGATTCGACAGAGAAGCCCGTCCCGCCTCTGTTTGCGGATGGCTGGCAAGGTGGAAAGCCGGATAGGGTCCTGACGCTGGACTCAAAGTATGCGCTGCCGGCCGATGGCCCCGACCAGTTTCGATGCTTCGTTCTGCCATTGAACCTCGATCAGGACGTTTATGTGGGCAGCGTTGAGTTCCGGCCCGACAATCGCCGGATTGTCCATCACGCCCTGGTTTTCGTGGACTTGAATGGCACTGCGCGCAGGCGCGCGGCCAGTGCAGACGGCAGCTATCCCTGCTTCGGCGGGCCCGGAGTTCCCGGCATCGGACTCATCGGCGGATGGACGCCAGGCGCCATTCCTTTGGCGAGGAGCGACGACTTCTCGCGGCCCATCCCGCGGGGCGCGGATGTCGTTGTCCAAATTCATTACCATCCCTCAGGCAAGCCTGAACTGGACCAGTCTTCCCTCGGCCTGACTTTTTCGGGTCCGCCAAAGAAAGGCCTCACGGCCGCACTCGTGCTCGGGCCGCGCATCGACATTCCTCCGGGCGATTCGAACTACGTCGTGAAAGGGCAGGTTGTGTTGCCGCGCGACGTCGAGCTTGCCGCTATCGCTCCTCATGCCCATTATCTTTGCAAGGATATGAAAGTGACGGCGCATTTGCCTGACGGGTCGTCCGTCCCCCTGATCTGGATCAGGGACTGGGATTTCAACTGGCAAGGAACTTACCGTTACGAAAAACCCATCGCGTTGCCAAAGGATACGAGAGTCGATCTCGAGTACACGTTCGACAATTCCGAAAATAACCCGCGCAATCCCGCTCATCCTCCAGTCCGCGTGAGGTGGGGCGAACAAACGACGGATGAGATGGCACTAGCCTTTCTAGCAATAGTCCTGCCGTCACCGGAAGATGCGCGAGCGTTTGAGCGGCAGATCGCCATCCAGTACCTGGAGGCATTCCTGTACGACGGTGCGAATGTTGAAAATCTACCGTCCGAGATACCGGCTCCACAGCGCGAACGTCTGGCTCAGGTTTTCCGCCTGTTCGACCAGAATGGCAATGGAATAATCGACTCGGACGAACGCGATGCCCTGCTGAGATTCCTTCGCGGCCGGTGAAACACGCCAGCAGTATCGACGGCAGACCACGTGCGGTACAATCGTGGGCAGGAGGAAGACATGGCACGCATGCCGCTGACAGAAGAAAACGTTCTCGCGACCAGGCTGGTCCTCAACGTCGAAAAAGTCGGCTTAACCGAGGAACAATTTTTCCAGCTTTGCAGCGACAATCGCGATTTGCGCATGGAACTCACGGCCCAGAAAGAGCTGATCATTATGCCGCCGGCCGGATTCAAGAGCAGTTGGCGTGAGAATATCCTTTCAACACGCCTTACGAACTGGGCTGAACAAGATGGAACCGGAATCGTTTGTAACGCATCTGCCGGTTACAGATTGCCGAACAGTGCAATTCGTGGTCCTGATGCTTCATGGGTGCGCCGGGAGCGGCTCGACGCCTTCGATGACAACGAACTCGAGAAGTTTGCGCACTTCTGTCCGGATTTTGTCGCCGAAGTGATGTCTCCGAGCAATACCCTCGCAGAACTTCAGGACAAAATGGCCGAGTACATCGCCAATGGCGCCCAACTCGGCTGGCTCATTGATCCGTTTGAAGCTCGCGCCTATATATACCGTCCTGGCAAAGCGGTCGAGTGTCTGGAAAATCCCACCACTATCAGCGGCGATCCTGTCTTGCCGGGGTTCGTTTTCAACGTCATGGAAATCTGGTAAGCGTTAACGCACATCGTATCTGCGCCGTGGAACGCCATAATGTCGCGAAAACCGGCCAGACTGCTATCTGGCCACGCAGGGAGCAGGCTTCCACCCGGAAGCGTCAGCCTGCTTCCGGAAGTGTGCGCTCGTAAGGAAGGGTTCGGTGAGGTACATCGGGTCCTCCACCGTCGTCGTGAGGACGAGATATGAAACACCGTTGGGCTCCAATACTAGATCGTAGTATTCGGTTAGGATCGTATCCGCGCTGTAAGGGACGCCATTTTTTCTCAGGTATCCGGGTTTGAGTTTCGTCGTGACGACCTTCAGCGAACCACCTTGATTACCGGTAGGGCCGCGACCTCCAAAGCCTCGAAAGCCTGGAGGCGGCGTCACCTCCCAGGAGGCTTTGGAAACACCCTGCCAATCTCCACCCTGGCCTTGAGGCGTGCCAAAATAGAGTAGACGGGTCTGTGTTCCAGCATCGGCCTCAAGCTTCAATGTCTGGTCATCCTGCCACGTAATGTGAATGCGTCCGGGGACCCGCATGATGTTTGCGGCGCCATAGCTCTTGCATTGCTCTCCCGACGCCTCATCCTTCGCGGGATCCCATGCGTCGGCTACCTTGCGAGCGTCGGCGCTCAAGGGAACACCCGCATAATCGCCCTTCGGCGGAGTAGTCATGCGCCAGCGCCAGTCTTCGGTGACAACAGACACCCAGTAGCCGGTGATATCGATCGGGGCTGCAGCCTTGGCGGTCTGGGGCGCCTGAGCGGCTCCCCGTTGGCCTCCGCCTCCCCGGCCCTGCGCGTAAACGCCCGTGGTGACTAGCAAAACCGCGGCGATGGCGAGCAGCAAAGATTTCATGGTTGCCTTCTCCGTGAGTCAATGTACATAAGAATCGAATTCATTGTCTAGCGCTGAAGGTGTGGATGAGTCGCAACCCTCAGCCAGCCTTCCGCTCCTCTTGAAAAGCCTCATTGCATGTACTACTCTCAGCACCCGGGCTTTGGGCAAAAAGTCACTTGCTGGTTTCTGAACATCGCCGATTCGGATTCGCCAATCGCCAATGTCTAACAGCCATGTGCAATCAGCCAAAGCGATTGCTGGGCTGCGTGGCCCTTCCGGACTTTTTGTGCAAAGCGCGGCAGCCGATATGATTCATGGTTCGAAGGAGATCGAGATGAAAAGCGTCAGGAGTGGCTTTCTGCTGCTATCGGCGACGCTGATGGGCACCATCGCTTTTGGCCAGGGCGTCCCACCATTACCGTCGGGCATCGACCTTTCGGGGGCGTGGTTTCCGCTCACTCACCAGGACTCGGGCCTGGGTACGGCAGCAGGCATGATCGCCGACTGGGGCGGGATCCCAATGAACGAGGCCGCTCGCATCTATGGACTGTCCTGGTCGGCATCGAGAATCACTGTACGCCAACATCAATGCGCAGGATATGTCCCTCCGTATTTTTATGTCGCTCCGGGAAACTACCGGATCTGGGAAGAGAGAGACCCGGACACTCAGCGGTTGGTCGCAATCAAGATGTACGGCCAGATCGCCGAGGGACTCCGCACCATTTGGATGGACGGGCGCCCGCACCCGCCGGCCTATGCGCAACACACCTGGCTGGGGTTTTCGACCGGCAAGTTTGAAGGGAATGTCCTGACGGTATTCACCACGCACATCAAACGCGGCTGGGTCCGTGCAAATGGTGCACCCCAAAGTGATCAGGCCACGGTGACGGACCATTTTATCCGGCACGGTGACCGGATCACGTATTTCTCTGTGATTAACGATCCCGTATATTTGGCCGAGCCGTTGAGCAAAACTTCCGAGCTGCAGCGCTCCCTCAAACAGCCGGATGCCTGGTTGTATGCCTGCGACGACGCCGAACAGATCGTGGGCAGGCCTGATGACCAGGTGCCGCATCACTTGTTTGGAGAGAACCCTTTCCTGCGCGAATATGCGGACAAGAACAAGGTCCCGCTGCTGGGAGCGCTGGGCGGTCCGGAAACGATGTATCCGGAGTACGTGGCGAAGCTCAAAACAGCAACCGATGCTGAAGCGCTAGCGAAAACTCGTCCGCTGTCTGGTCCGCAGCGTGCGAGCCGCGCGGTGGATCCGGATCCGCACGACGGCGAGATCCATGTATTGCCGGTGCAGGGCAACGTGTACATGCTCGTCGGTGATGGTGGCAATATTGCCGTCCAGGTCGGCAACCAGGGCGCACTCGTTGTGGATACGGGCAGTGGCCAACTGGCCGATAAAGTGATCGCAGCGATTCGCAAACTCACCGACAAACCGATTCAGTTCATTGTCAACACGAGCTTCCATGTGGACCACACCGGCGGCAACGTAAAAATTCATGCAGCCGGCGCCGACCCGAGTCTGGTCGGATCGTTTTTCTCGACCCAATTCGCCGACGCGGGTCAGGGAGCGACCATTATCGGGAATCAGACTATTCAAGACCGCATGAGCGCGGCCGGTACAGCCGCGTCAGGCTGGCCCAGCGACACGTTTTTGACGGGGCGAAGAAGGAAGTTTCAAAACGGAGAAGCGGTTGAAATCTTTTTCCAACCGAATGCGATCACGGATGGCGATAGCATCGTGCATTTCCGCCGCTCCGATGTCATCGTCACGGGTGACATCTTTACAACAACTCAATATCCGTTCATCGACGTCAAGAATGGCGGCACCGTGCAAGGAGAGATCGCGGCACTGAACTACATTCTTGACAAAACCGTCTACGAACACGACGAGGAAGGTGGCACGCTGATCATTCCCGGACATGGGCGCTTGTGCGACGAATGGGAAGTCGCCGAGTACCGCGACATGATTGTCATCATTCGCGATCGCGTTCAGGCGTTGATCAAAACCGGCGCCACTCTGGAACAGGTGCAAGCGGCCAGAGTCACCGCCGACTACGACGATCGTTTCGGCGCAACCACCGGTCCGTGGACAACGAATCTGTTCGTTGAGGCGGCATATACCAGTCTGAAAAACGCCGCTGCGCGCGACTAGACATAACCTGCGGCCGTGATGGATCAATGGGTCACCTGATCTTACGCAATGACGAACTGACCAAATGACGCTTTGGCGACTTTGTTCCAACCAAGCCACTACCCGCCCGAAGGATTCGGTTGGAAATCCACTGCCAGTGCGGTAAATTTTCTTTGAAGTAAAGTATGTACAGGGATCAACACAGGAGGCCGCTATGATTTCGCTGACCGTAAACGGGAAGCGTTACGACGTTGACGTGAGCCCGGACATGCCGCTGCTCTGGGTGATTCGCGACGCCATTGGTCTGACCGGCACGAAATTCGGCTGCGGTCTGTCGCAGTGTGGGGCGTGCACGGTCCACCTCGACGGTGAGCCCATTCGTTCCTGCGTCACGCCGGTGTCGAGCGTCGGGGGCAAAAAGGTGACGACGGTCGAAGGCCTGTCGCCAACGGCGAATCACGCGCTGCAGGCGGCCTGGATTGCGGAGCAAGTGCCACAGTGCGGCTACTGCCAGTCCGGACAGTTGATGTCCGCGGCCGCATTGCTGGCGAAAAAATCTAACCCGACCGATGCCGACATTGATGCCGCCATGTCGGGCAACATCTGTCGGTGCGGCACCTATCAACGCATCCGCCGTGCGATTCACCGCGCGGCGGGCGCCTAAGGAGGCGTCCCATGGCATCGACTCTTAGCAGACGAACCTTCCTGAAGGTGAGCGCCGCCGCGGGTGGCGCGCTGGTTGTCGGCGGATATCTTCCGGGCTTGCACGACGAGGACACGGCCACGGCCGCCGGCTTCTTCGAACCGAACGTCTGGGTCAAGATCGGCGCGGACGACAGCGTCACCATCATGTTGTCGCAGCTCGAAATGGGCCAGGGCGTGATGACTTCCATGCCGATGCTCGTGGCCGAAGAGCTGGACGTCGACTGGACCAAGATTAGGACCGAGTGGACACCTGCCGACCCGAAATTCGGCAACCCGAACTTTGGCGGCGCGCAACTCACCGCCGGCAGCAACAGCGTGCGCGGCATGTGGAAGCTGTTGCGGGAAGCAGGAGGTACGGCGCGTGCGATGCTGGTCACGGCGGGCGCCGAAACATGGGGTGTCGCCGCGAACACGTGCTCCACGGAGAAAGGTGAAGTCGTTCACAAAGCCAGCGGACGCCGCCTCCGTTATGGATCGCTCGTCGACAAGGCGGCGGCGTTGCCGGTGCCGAAAACCGTGCCGCTAAAAGATCCGAAAGACTTCCGCCTGCTCGGTCAGGCGCTGCCACGTCTGGACATCCCCGAAAAGGTTGATGGGAAAGCAGTCTTCGGAATCGACGTGAAGCGTCCCAATATGCTCATCGCGCGCGTCGTCCGCTGTCCAGTGTTCGGCGGCAAAGTCGCCAGCTTCAACGCGGACAAGACCAAAGCGGTCGCGGGCGTGCGCCACGTTGTGCAAATCAGCAACGGGGTTGCCGTCGTGGCTGACAACTATTGGGCGGCGTCAAAGGGTGCGCAGGCCCTTGACGTGAAATGGGACGAGGGAGCTCTCGCCAACCTGAGCAGCGCCGACATCGTGAAGAAATACGCGGCGCTGGCCGAGCAGCCGGGCAAAATCGCGCGCAACAACGGCGACGCCGCCGCGGCGATGAAAGGCGCAACGCGCACGTTCGAGCGCGTCTTCGAGGCGCCGTTCCTCGCTCACGCATGCATGGAACCGATGAACTGCACGGCGGACGTGCGTTCGGACCAGTGTGACGTCTGGGTGCCAACTCAGGGACAGACCGCCTCACACCAGGCGGCCATCGCGGCATCGGCTCTTCCCGCCAACGCTGTAAAAATCCACACGACGTATCTGGGTGGTGGATTCGGGCGGCGCGGCGAAGCCGACTTCGTGACGGAGGCGGTTGAAACCTCGAAGGCTGTTGGCAAGCCGGTTAAAGTCGTCTGGACGCGCGAGGACGACATCCAACACGACTTCTACCGCCCGGTAACGTACGTTCGGATGTGGGGCGCGCTGGACGCGGCCGGCAAGCCGGTCGCATTCATGCAGCGTCTCGTCCAGCAATCACTAATGAAGCGGATTGGGTCGTTGCCGCCGAACGGCGTGGATTTCATCTCGGTCGATGGCTCTGCTAATTTGCCCTACGACATTCCAAACGTCCGCGTCGAATACACGGAGGCCGATCCCGGCATCCCCTACGGGTTCTGGCGCTCGGTCGGCGCTTCCGTGCAAGGCTACGTGGTGGAAGCGTTCATCGACGAACTCGCGACGACGGCCGGGAAGGATCCGTACCAATTCCGGCGCGAGTTGTTGAGCAAAGCCCCGCGCCATCGTGCAGTTCTCGACCTGGTCGCCGAGAAGGCGGGCTGGGGTAAGCCATTGCCGCAGGGACGCGCTCGAGGGATCGCCGTGATGGAGGCGTTCGGCAGCATCGTCGGTCAGGTCGCGGAGGTGTCGGTGACGAACGGCTCCGTGCGCGTTCACAAGATATGGTGTGCGGTCGATACCGGCTGGGTCATCAATCCCGACACGATCAAAGCGCAGATGGAAGGCGGCACCATCTACGGATTAACGGCGGCTCTCAAGGGAGAGATCACGATCCAGAACGGCCGCGTTGTGCAGCGCCACTTCAACGACTATCCAATGATCCGGCACAACGAAGCGCCGGAAGTTGAGGTGCACATCGTGCCAAGCACCCAGACGCCTGGCGGCATCGGTGAACCGAGCACGGCAGTTGCGGCCGGCGCTCTGGTCAATGCGATTTCCGCTGCCACCGGCAAGCGCATCTACCGGCTACCCATCCACGCCGAGCAGCTCCGCGGCACGGCCTGACGAGAATCAGCGAGCCAGCTGGACTGGCTCGCTGATGTTTCCGTTAGGACGAATTCGGCCGGAAATCTGGATTGGAGATTGAAAATGAATAAGCGTTTCGTGTTTTCGGTTGTTACTGCTGCAATCGTCTTTGCCTTCTCGATCATGGTGACCTCTCCTGCCGCGGCACAGGGCCGCGGCGCACAGCCGCGTAAGCCCAAGCCGGCCGTCGGCGCCTGGTGGTACAAGGGCGATCCTCAACCTTCCGGGCTGATCCACGCGGACCTCACGGGTGTCTGGTCCGGAGGATCCATGACCGATATCTCAAAGTTAACGCTGCCGGGACAGGAGCTTGTTTTTACACCATTGGGAGCCGAGAGATATAAGAATGTCGACCATGCCAAAGACCCGAATACGCTGTGCCTGCCGCCAGGCCCTTCAAGGATGGTAGCGAGGGCCCATCCGACCATGATCGTTGAGCGTCCTGATGTTGTGGCGATCCTCAGCGAGTCTGAGCATATATTCCGGTTGATCTACACGGATGGCCGCGATCATCCGCCAGACGCCTATGATTATCCCGCATGGTACGGATATTCGGTCGGCAAGTGGGAGGGGGACACGCTGGTCGCAGACACCATCAGCATTAACGATAAAACCTGGCTCGACTCCGTCGGACACGAGCACAGTGACAAACTGCACCTGACGGAACGGTTCAGACTGGCGGACCCGAACACGCTGGAATACATTGTGACCTACACAGATCCGGTCTTTTTCGCAAAACCATTTACTTCGAAGAAAGTCCTCAGGCGCCAGGTTGGGGACTATATTTTTGATCACAGTTGTCTGGAGAACGAAAAGGATCTCAAGAACCTCGTGCCTACCATCGGCGACGCGGGCCGGTAACATGAAGGCATGAAGAGATGTCACCAAGCGTTACCGATTTCCCAAATCTTGGAATTTCGAATCTCGAATTTCCAATGCGGACTTTGCAATAGCTACTTTGCGATCGCGCCAAACACTCTATTGCAGATTCGACGAATGGAAACTCCGAATTGGAAATTCGAGATTCGAAATTCAGATGAGATGTCTCGAACCGCATTCCCAAACACTTTTCGCGGACTGACCACCCCTCCTGGTCCAGGAGGGCGCGCCGCTATTTCTTCAGTTCGTTGAAGGCGATCTGAACATTGTTCTTAACGCCGCCGAGGAACGTACTGACCGAGTAACCCTTGTACTTGTCCGGTATCTTGAACTCGGCGGCGGCAGTGTCCACGGTCTTACCAGCCTTAATTTCGCCCTGCACCCAGGTCAGGAAGTCATTATTGAAATCGGCATATTCCTTCAGATCGGCTGGAGTCATCAACGTGCTGTGACCGGTGAGGATGGTGTCGACGTTCTTGATCGACGAAGAGGCCTTCGCCAATGTCTTGGCATACTCGACCGCACTGCCGCCGTTGTTCGCGTCGATGATAGGCGTGTTCTTTCCCGCGAATGCGTCGCCGGCGTGCATCGCGCGCAGCGATGGAAAAACGACCCACGTATCGCCGCTGGTGTGGGCACGGCCGAAGTAGAACAGGTCGATCTCATCCTTGCCTTTGCCGAGTATCATCTTGTCTTTGTAAGTTTTCTTGGGCAGGAACTTCGCTTTGTCACCTTTGAAGGCGTCCATCTTCTCCATATTCGCTTTCGTGTTTTCATGAGCAACAATGTCGACAGTCGGTGGAAAGAACTCGTTGCTGCCCGTGTGATCGCCGTGGGTATGGGTGTTGATGATCATCGTCACTGGCTTGCTCGTCACGCTCTTGATCTTGTCGAGAATCATCTGACCATTCCCCGGATTTTTCGTGTCCACGACGACGACACCGCCGTCGGTAATGAACGCGGCGGTGTTTCCGCCGCCACCCGTGATCATATAAAGGTTGTCTTTGACCTTCTGAATTTCAAGCGGCTGCGGCGCCTGCGCTGCGCCGCCGCGTCCCTGTCCTGCAGGCGGATTTTGAAATCCTGCGGCCAACAGAGACAATGTGCCGATGACAAGCAGCACGGCCAACACAATTCCTCGTCTCATGAGATACCTCCTGGGAAAAAAACTCGTTGCACGAACCAAAACGTGCCGGCAGCGATGACGACGATCGAACCGGCGAATGCAAGCTGGCGTCCCGCCCATTCACTGCGTGATCGAAGCGCGGCGAATGCAGACGCGACCACGACAACCACCAGCAATTGGCCGATTTCCACACCGAAGTTGAACGAAAACAGCGACCATCCGAGCGCCCGGCTCGGCAGGCCCATCTCACGCAGCACGTTGGCGAATCCAAATCCGTGAATGAAACCGAAAGTAAGAGCGATCCACGCCCGTACGTCGCGGCCACCCCGCGCGAGCAGGTTGTCGGCGCCCACGTACACGATGCTTAGCGCAATCGCCGGTTCAATGAAACGCGCGGGAGGGCTCAAGATATTCAGCGCCGCTAGCGAGAGCGTAATGCTGTGCGCAACAGTAAACGACGTGACCACGAGCAGCAACTGGCGGATGCTCCCGCCCAGCAACAGCAATCCAACAAGAAACAGCAGATGATCCGGACCGATCAAAATGTGATGGATGCCGGACGGCACAAACTTGCGTACGACCGCCAACACACCTTGGCGCGTGCCGGCAAAATACTCCATCCGCGCGTGTGCGCGGTCGAGGATCACCTGAGATGTGAGCTCGTCGCGCTCGTAAACATTGACGAACGTCTGATGGTTCGGATCGTACGGAAACATCACCGTCGACACCGCGACCGTTCCAGGCGGCGCTGCAATTGGATATCGGAGATGCAGCCGCAGGGATTGGCGGTCGTGCAGGATCTCGGGCGGCGACCATTCCGCTGACAGCGGACGACCGTCCACAGCCAACGCCAGCCGAGAAACAAGAAGCGAGCGAATGGCTTGTTCCCGTTCCGCTACAACACCCGATTCGAGCAAGCGCTCCATCGGCGTGATTTCCAAGTCATGCGCGACATCAAAGATGTGCACGACGAGCGAAACATCGATCGCAGACGGCCGTACTTGTACGTCAAGATAACTGAAGGGAACCGGGTGCGCCGTCAGCGGCCGCGCCATGATTACCAGCGCACAGACCAGCACCAGCCCCGGGCCGAGCCATTTCATGGCCCTTAATGGTAGCGCAAAACGCGCTCGGTAATCCTAGCAGAAATGAACCCAGCCCCGGCCATTGGATTGTGCCGAAGTTGTGGGCTTGAACTTAACTCCCCTCCTTGGCAAAGCAGGAGACGCGCCATCAAGAAATATCCCCGTTCCTTTGAAAGCGCGGCGCGAAGCGTGAGCCCGGTAGGGCGAAACATCAAGAACGGGGTGGTTCGTTCAAACTCCAAAACAATTCTCGTGAACGAACCACCCCGTGTGCGCCCGCTAAGGTGGCTTCCCGACTTTTCTTAATGGGCGCGTCCATCGGTTATCAGCCCGTGAGAATGACCGCTTTTACTAGCGCATGATCTGTCCGCTTTTTGATTGAGTCATACTTTGGGCCGCATGTTTCCTACACAGGCAGCGAATGAGGGCTGTGGCGTTACTCCAGGTGGCTCGCGGGGATGGCGGATTCCAGCCCATCAACGTGGTCCCCGGCGGTCCGGCTAAAATCCGGTAGAATGAGTCATGGCCGGTAAAGAGAATCCCATCGGTCGTCATCTACTCCTCAGCACAATTTCATTCGCAATCTGCTTTGCGTTGTGGGGTCTCGTGGGTGCGTTGGGGCCGATTTTTCGGGAGGCTTATGGTTTGTCCGGAACACAGGCGGCCCTTCTCGTTGTCGTTCCTGTCCTTCTCGGCTCGCTGGCGCGCATTCCGATCGGAATGCTCACGGACAGATTTGGCGCACGGCTGGTCTTCACGGCATTGATGGCGTTTGTGGCCTTCTCCGCTCTCCTAGTGCCGCAGGTTACGACTTACTCCGGCCTGCTCGCGACCGCGTTTCTTATGGGAACGGCGGGTTCTTCGTTCGCCGTCGGCGTGGGATACGTCTCGAGTTGGGCTTCGGCCAATCGGCAAGGCAGCGCTCTTGGCATCTACGGTCTCGGAACGATCGGGCAATCGGCCGCCGTGTTTCTCGGTCCCTTGTTAGCAAACTCGCTGGGATGGCAGTCGGTTTTCTATATTGGATCGGCAATTCTCTTCGTTTGGGCGGCGATATTTGGCCTGCTTGCCCGGAATGCGACGCGCCAGAAAAAGCCGAACGCCATAGAGGAAATGATATCGCTTCTTCGAAAGGAAAGGCTGGCGTGGGCGCTCGGTGGATTCTATTTCCTGACGTTCGGCGGGTTTGTTGCTTTTTCGATCTACCTGCCTCTACTGCTGCGTGATCAATTCGGGCTGACATTGGCTGACGCGGGTTTCCGGACAGCGGGATTCGTCGTTCTGGCAACGTCGATGCGGCCCGCCGGCGGTTGGCTTGCAGATCAGATCGGTGGGTCCCGAGTTCTTCAAGGAGTCTTTGCAGGCATTATCGTGTTTGCTTTACTAATGGCGTGGCCGTCAATACTGCCGTTCACGGTGGGGGCGTTGGGATGTGCGCTTCTGCTCGGTCTCGGCAACGGGGCCGTTTTCAAACTCGTTCCCCAATACTTTCCGGACAACACGGGTGTCGTGACAGGTCTTGTCGGGGCCATGGGCGGGCTTGGCGGTTTTTTCCCGCCGTTGCTGCTCGGGCTCTTCCGGGATCATTTCGGCCTGGTCTGGCCAGGATTTGTTCTGCTGGCTGCAACGTCCGCTTTATTGTGGCGATTGAACGCGCGCGGCTTCCTGCCTCAATGGGTTGCTACGGAAGATGCCCTTCCTGTGTCCCTTCGCCGTACGGTGGCCGTTATTCGCGCGGGCGCCTTCGCCACATTCGTTACTGGGGTCCTCGTGGCGGCAATCGTGGTGGGTTCGCGCAATCTACAGAATTTCGATGCGGCGCTGGTCATTTATACGTTCGCAGTCATCTTCATGACCTGGGGCGTGTCGTATCACTACTACGTGTGGCTGCAGAAACCGCCGACGAACGTGTACTGGCACCGAACCTGGGGATTGATACTCAAGCTGGGATTTCGCGCCATCGGAATCGTCGTCGAAAGCACAGTAACGCACATCGGGCTCCAGACGTTCATCATGAAGCGATCACGTATGCGATGGTGGATGCACCAACTGATCTTCTGGGGATGCTTGCTGGCGGTTGCGCTCACGTTCCCGTTGGTCTTCGGATGGGTTCAATTCGGATCGGCTCCCGATGATCAGATGACCTACGTTACCTACATCTTCGGCTTTGCCGTTGCCTCCTTCAAGATTCGAACCATCCTTTCCTGGCTCATCTTTCATGGCCTGGACATCGCGGCCGTCATGGTGCTGGCAGGAGTCTTCCTTTCGCTCTGGCGCCGGATGCGCGACCAGGGGGCCCAGGCCACTCAGACCTTCGGGATGGACTTCTTCCCGCTGATCCTGCTGAGCGCCATTTGCGTTACCGGCCTCGCGCTGACGGCATCCACGCTGTGGCTTCGGGGAATCTATTACGACTTTCTCGCGATCATTCATGCGATTACGGTTATCACGGGACTCCTCTATCTCCCGTTTGGAAAGTTCTTCCATATCGTCCAGCGTCCGGCTCAGATCGGTGTAAAGCTCTATCAGGCTGCAGGTGAGGCCGGCTCTGGAGCCAATTGTGTTCGATGCGGTGAGAGGTTTGCGTCGCTGATGCATATAGACGATCTGAAATCAGTGTTGCGGAATCTCGGATATGACTTTTCAATGGATGGTCCAGCGGAAACCTGGCAGGACCTGTGTCCCGCCTGCAAACGGAAAGCGCTCGCCTGCGCGCAACTTCGAGTGAAGGAGGAATTGCATGGCCGTGCCGCCGAATGATGAGGCGCGTTTGATCGAGCGCTTCGGGCCACATCCGCAGTACGAGCCCCCGGGAGGTTGGCAGGACGAGTCGCGAAGGCCTGCCGAAAAACTCGTGAAGACGCACTGCTGCTTTTGCGGTCAGCAGTGCGGTATACAGTTGAAAGTCCGCGACAACCAGGTGATTGGATTCGAGCCGTGGGAAGAATTTCCGTTCAATCGAGGCATGCTGTGTCCGAAAGGCGTCAAGCGCTACATGCAAAGCGGACACCCGGATCGACTATTGGCGCCGCTCATCCGCGAGTCCTCCGGGTTCCGCGAAGCCACGTGGGATGAAGCGCTGAATCGCGTGGCTTCGCGAATTCGAGAGATTCAGGAGCGGCACGGGCCGGATGCAGTTGCTGTCTACGGCGGGGCATCGCTCACGACCGAGAAGGCCTACCTTCTTGGAAAATTCGCCAGGGTTGCTCTCGGAACCCGGCACATCGATTACAACGGCAGACTCTGCATGGTGTCGGCGGGAGTCGCGTACAAGCTTGCTTTCGGCGTCGATCGATCGCCGAATCCGTGGGACGATATTCCACTTGCGGATGTGCTTGTCCTTGCCGGCTCCAACGTGGCGGATTGCTCTCCGATTACGACCGACTACATCTGGCGCTGCCGCGACCGCGGCGGGAAACTGATCGTGATTGATCCGCGCATGACGCCGATCACGCGGAACGCGGACCTGTATCTTCCGGTTCGCCCGGGCACGGACCTGGCGTTGTTCATGGGCATGCTGCACGTCATCCTGAGAGACGGCCTGGAGAAGCGCGCTTTCATCGCCGAACACACGATCGGATTCGACGACGTGGCCGCATCCGTGAAGCCGTACGATCCGGCGACTGCGGCGCGGATCACGGGCGTTCCCCCGGAGTCCATCGAGAAAGCGGGGCGCTGGTTCGCCACATGCGAGCGTGGATTCGCGCTTCATGCGCGCGGCATCGAACATCAATCGAAGGGTGTCGAGAACGTGCTGGCGTTGATCAACATCTGTCTGGCAACGGGCAACATCGGGCGCGAAGGTGCCGGTTGCGTGATGATTACCGGTCAAGGCAATGGGCAGGGCGGACGCGAGCACGGCCAGAAGTGTGACCAGCTTCCCGGCCAACGATCCATCACCGATCCGGAAGCGCGCAGGTACGTGGCCAGGGTGTGGGGTATCCAGCCCGAACAGATTCCGCAGGCAGGATATTCGGCCGTGGAAATCATGGAAGCGATCCATCGGGGCGAGATCAAGGCCTTGCTCTCGATCTGCTTCAATCCGCTGGTTTCTTTGCCGGATGCCAACTTCACCGCGGAAGCTCTCAAGAAACTGGAGTTCTTCTCCGTGATCGATTTCTTCATGTCTGAAACCGCGCAGTATGCCGACGTCATTCTCGCCGGTAGCCTGCAGGAGGAAGAAGAAGGCGTCGTAGCAAACGTCGAAGGCCGTGTTCTCCATATTCAACAGGCCATCACGCCACCAGGTGAAGCGCGCGTGGATTCACAGATCATCTGCGAGCTTGCACGCCGGCTCGGTCACGGCCAGCACTTTCCGTTTCAATCGCCGCGCGAGATCTTCCAGGAACTTCGCGAAGCGTCGCGCGGTGGCCATGCGGACTACTATGGCATTACGTACGAGAAGATCGACCGGCAGATGGGAGTGTTCTGGCCTTGCCCTTCCGAAGATCATCCGGGAACGCCCCGATTGTTTGAGGACGGACAATTCTTTCATTCCCACGGCAAGGCGCATTTCGTGGTGACGGAGTACCGTGAGGCCGGAGATCCGGTGAATGAAGAGTACCCGGTGTTCCTCACGACAGGACGAGTTGTGAGCCAGTATCTGTCCGGCACGCAGACGCGCCGTATCGGCGCCCTGGTGGATCAGTATCCTGAACCGCGGGTTGAAATCCATCCCCGGCTTGCCGACGATCGCGGCATCCGCGACAAGGACTGGGTGACGGTGACCACCCGCCGCGCAGAGATTACTCTCCAAGCCATGGTGGTTCGAACCATCCGGCCGGACACGGTGTTTATCCCCTATCATTGGCCCGGCAGGAAGAGTGCAAACAAGCTGACGCACCGGACACTGGATCCGCGCAGCAAGATTCCGGAGTTTAAGGTGTCGGCCTGTAACCTTCGAAAGTCCGAGGGACCACCCGAAGGGGCGTGATCATGACCGAATACGGATTCTTCATCGATCCTTCACGGTGTATCGGGTGCCAGTCATGCGTCAACGCCTGCGCGGAATGCGAAACGCACCGCGGCTATCCGATGATCCACGTGGATTTCATCGACCGGCGAAACACGATTAACACAGTCCCAACGGTCTGCATGCATTGCGACAAGCCGACTTGTGCGGAGGTGTGTCCGGCAGATGCCATCAAGAAAAATGAAGACGGTGTCGTGCAATCTTCACTGAAACCCCGGTGTATCGGGTGCTCGAACTGCGTCCTTGCCTGCCCGTTCGGGGTTCCGAAAATGATGAGCGAACTTGAGCAGATGATGAAATGCGACATGTGCTACGACCGGACATCATCCGGCAAGCGGCCCATGTGTGCGACGGTCTGCCCAAGTCAGGCGCTGGCCTACGTGCCGATGGAACAGATCCTGCGTGAGCGGCGCGAAAAGCCGGCAAATCTTTTCTTTTTCGGAAACGAGCCGGTCCGCACCAAAGTGTTCATGATGGTTCCACCAGACGTCGATGCCGTGAGTATCGACGTCTTAGATTACATGTGGGAGCCGTTTCCATGAGGCGAGTGAATTCCAAGTCTGAATCCTTATGGCGCGAGGAGTTCGCCGTCGAAGCTGCGGCCGAACAGTATGTGAGCCGCCGTCAGTTTTCGAAGTTCCTTGTGCTGACAAGCATAGGAATGTTCGCCGGCCAGATCTGGATTCTGGTTAAAAACTGGTTTCGCCCCACAACCGTGTACGAGGAGAAATCTGTTGCGGTCATCGGTGAGATTGGCATCGGGGAGGTGAAGTTATTTTCGTATCCGGAGCCGGCCGACGCATGCATCATGATCTGCACGGCCGCCGACCATTACGTGGCATACAGTCAGAAGTGCACGCATTTGTCGTGTGCGGTGTATTACGAGAGAGAAGCCAACCGGCTGGAATGCCCCTGTCACGAGGGTTATTTTTCTGTCAGCGATGGTTCGGTGCTGCAGGGACCACCGCCGCGCTCCCTGCCCACGGTTGTGCTGAAGCGGGAAGGCGACAATCTGATCGCCACTGGAATCAAGGTATGAACCGCCGAGGCGGACTCACGGCCATCGATGGCGCCATGGCGCTAATTGCGCTTCTACTTGTCGTCCAGATGTGGCTGTTGACGGCAACACTCGAGGCCTATCTCTCGGGACACAGCGAGCCAATCTTCCCTGCAGCACTGATCTCGGGATTGATCTTTGTGGGATGTTTTGGCCTCTTCCTATTTATCCGACGAATTGATGCAAATGTCCGAAATCGTCTGTACTTCGGGGGGTACTCACAAAGGGAGAATAAACTATTAACGGCTCGGAAGAAGGGAGTCGAGTCAGATGCCGACAGAGGCTGAAGTCATGCCGTCTGCTGAGTTCGTGCGGAGGCTTAAGGAGGAGATCGCCAGGTCTCCTAAGCAGCGGGTCAACCATCCGTTTGTCCTTGCCGTAGGTGAGGGCAGGGCCTCGATGGAGCAGATTCGCCGGTGGGCGCTTCAGGACTACCAGTTCCGGCGCGCCGTGCCGCGGATCGCGATGCTGCGCTATCTGGCCTGTACAGATCCGGTGTTCCAGCCGAAGCTGTATGAGGTCGTCGAGGACGAAACACGAGGGCTCCGGCCGGGTAGCGTGGGCCACCCGGATATGTTTGTCGAGTTCGCGGCGGCGCTTGGGTTGCCGCGGAAGGAGCTTGAAAGGGCGCCGCTACGTCCCGCGACGGCAGCGCACCTGTACTATGCCGAACTCATCATCCACACGCTGCCGTGGTTTGTCGTGATGGCAGCTCAGATTGCCGCTGAGGGGACATTCTCTCCGGCGGCGGCGGCGCTCGGGCAGGCGTTTATCAAGCAGTACGGCTTGAAACCCGAGTCCGTTCGCTTCTTCACCGTGCATATTGAGGCGGATGCGGAGCATGGCTCGCTGGCCGAAGAGATTGCACGGCGCTATATCAGCTCGCCCCCGCTGCAGACGCAAACGCGCGAAGTCACGCTCAGACGCCTGGAGCTGCTCTACGACGCCTGGACCATCGATGGCTGAAGGACAGACGTAGTCTAGCCGATGCCAATCAGCGGCCAATAGAAGGGAAGGTGTGTAACGAATCCGATGCGGTGGTAAAAGACTGGAAGTTCCGCACCTGGTTTTTTGCCGTGGCAGCTTCGTCCATTCGCGGCTACTTTCGCACTTCTACTTGCTAACGTCGTTGGAATGGGGCCGGTCTGGTGAACTTCGCTCGGTCAATTGGGACGTTCGGCCGCACATCCTTCAGCGCAACCGTGTTCTGGCCATCGGTCCAGGTCACGATTATGCGAAACGGTAGCTTGATCCCGGCGACCTCGCGGTAGTCCGCGTAATCAATCTGCGTGGGCACGGTACCCACCGTCGTTTTGTTCCAGCGTACCAGCCGCACCAACAGGCCGGATTCATCGAAGTACAGGTTGACAGGAGTCTCCCCGGCGTTGGTGCCCTGAAGGATTTGAACCGGGCGATCGTCAATGATCGTGCTGCCGGCCTGCCACTGGCTGAAAGCCTTCTGGATCGCCGCGGGAAACGACATGATTGCCTCTAACCTGGCGCCGGCCAGATTCCCTCCGGTCAGCGTCACCAGCGGCACCGGCCTCCATTCTTCCGCGACCCAACCGTTGCGGCCGTCGTAGGTCTTGACGCCGTCTCCCGCACGCATATGGATGATCTGGCTGCGCTGGTCTGGCGTGCTGGCAAAGATCTCCACTGGGACCTCCGCACCACCGGTATTGAACCCCGAATAAATTCCTGTGGCGACAAACGTGGTCAGCCTGGTCAGCCGCTCCCTCCCGCCGAGTGCCTGGAAATATTTGTCAAACACCTGATCGGCGGATGCCTGCCGATCGGGAAAAATGACGATCGCATTGGGATCTTCCTTAAGCTCGCCGTACTGCAAGGCGAGGCTCGGAACGAACTCGGGACTGTAATTAGCCCGATGGCAGGTGAAGCAGGACACACGTGGCTCTCCGCGGAAGTAGGTGCGGTTGATGTTGTTCATCATCGTAATCATGCCGCGCGCCCGCTGGATCGCCGGGGTTTCGATGGCAAACGCATTACGATTGTTGCGAATTTCCGGAGAGTGGCAACTACTGCAGTCATAGCCAAGGGAGGAAGCAAACATCCCCATCGCGTCCATGAACTCGTCCACGGGAATCCCCTTGAGAACCTGGACGTTCTTGAAGACGACGTCCGACATCTGCGGGTTCTGGTCTGGCCCAGTCTGGCCGGCCGCTGCCACAAGGCCCAGCAGGAACACGGTCATCGTCACCATGGCGCCACGAATCGTTCGCCTCCATCCGAACTTCATGTCGTCTCCCTTTCGTGCGTGCATCAAGTATGGAGTTGCGTCGCCAATTTTAGCGTCGGGCCCACCGGCCAGCCTTTGTTGGTACACCGGCTTCGCCGGCCTTCTTGATGGGCATTGGCCGGTCCCCCCACGCCAAGCCCGATTGCGTCTCGAGCTACTGTTTGGGAAAGCCCGGCGACTCGGGCCCGCCTGCGATAAACAGCGGTTTGTCCGGTGTCCCGGCCTTGGCGATTCTCGCCAGCGCGCCCCTCGTCTCCACGGCCTTGCCAGCGTAAGCTTCAAAGATCACTTTCTCGCCGGCCAGGAGATCCTTCGGTCCCCAACCCTGTCGACGCACGGTGTTCGGGCTGGTCAACTCCAAGTTCCAATTGGCCACGTTACCGTTGGCATCTGTCACATCGATGTACACGCGCATATGCGGATTCATCCATTCAATCTTCGTCACCACGCCGGTCAATTTGACCTTCTTGTTGGCGTCATACTCGGTATCGAATCCGTGGTGGGCAACGACCGGAACCGCCAGGCAAAAAAAGCTGACGCCGGCCATCAGGATGCCGAGCTTCGTTCTCATAGCAACACCTCCTGAAAAGAATTTCTAGCTGCAGCGGCGCTCTATGAGCGCTGCACAAAGTTTTGGGATGAAACCTGAGGTCTCATCTGATGCAAAAAATGACATGGGACACCACACCAGTTATTTATTACTCGTACCCGTCCCCGGCACGTAGCCACCAGCGGCTCCGACCTGATTGTTCTCGAGGCAGATGAACTCCATCAAGTCGATGTCCGGGCGCACCAGCTTGGCCGTAAACTTCAACTGAACAGGCCGCGAAAAGGCTCCAGGGTCGTCGAGGGTGAATTCGTTGATGAGCGTCCCGTAGTTGATGCGCGTCCACCGTTCGATGGTGTGCAGCTTCTCCGTGTGTGGGGTGCCGCGACTATCGAACCAGAACTTCTCGTTATAGCCGATAGTGTCGATGACGAGCGTGTCGCCTTCCCACCGCCCGATCGAGTGGCCCCACCAACTCGGAAGGAGATCGTCCGGGTGCTTGCGGCCATCCATGTAGACCACCCGATGGGCGCCGGCGTCGCCGGTCTCATGCAAGAGGTAGATGTGCGTCAGCCCCTTTGACGTGTACGACATCCCGAACTTCCACGGGTACGGGTTGACTCGCGGCACACTCATCGGCAAACAGGCGGTATAGGGTTCGTCCTGTTCCTTACGTCTGTCCCTGAGTTCTTTCGCCCATGGCAGCAACGGAAGCTCGCCTGGCTTCAGCCCACCGTCACTCTCGATGTCGGCGTTCGAGCCACCACCGAGCCACGGGCCAGTCAGGTCCGGCTTACCGTCGGGCAGTCGCGGTACGGCACCCTTGATAAGGTTCTCTGGAACCAGAGGAGTGCCGCCCACATTCACAGATCGCACCCGGTCCTGAGCATGTGACTGCACAACCAGCGCCAGGGTCAGAACGATCATTGCTGAGATGACAAGAAGTTTTTTCACGTCAACGCTCCTTCTTCTAGTGAGGCCGCGCCTCGGACCAATCGATCAAAATCTCGCGAATCCAGCTCAGACGCTCGAATCAGAACAAGAGCTTCAACGCGAACTGGATCTGACGGGAGGCCGTCGACGTCGAGGTAATGGCTCCCGCAGACGAGCTATAGTTGTTGCCCGAGAATACCACAGGGTTCGGTGAGGCGAAGTTCGGGTGATTGAAAACGTTGAAGGCCTCCGCCCGGAACTGCATACTCACTTGCTCCGTGACACTGAACTTCTTGGCCAGCGAGGTGTCCAAATTCCACAGACCCGGCCCAATAAATAAGCCGCGCGCCACGTTCCCGAAAGTCCCCGCAGGCGGCATCAAGAAGGCGCGGGGGTCGAACCACTGACCGACCTTACCTAGAATCACGGGCGCTTTAAAGTCGGGATTGAGATTGGGGACGTCAGGAATCAGGGTGTCCCCGCTGCCGGAGCTATTGGAGCCAACTTGAGGCGTGAAGGGGAACCCGCTCTGAATGTTAAGCGCTCCACTCCATTGCCAGCCGCCGATCAGTTTATCCGCCAAGCCACTTGCTCCACTACCAAAGCGCTGGCCGCTTCCAATCGGCAACGGATAGAGGAAGTTGGCGTTGAACTGGTGCTTGAGGTTGAAGGATGCCACTCCCCTGGACTGTTTCGGATCAAAGGGATTCAAGAGGGTTGCAGGCTCATTGGTGGCGGAAGCTGCGAGGATGGCGGAGTTGATGTCCAAAATTTTCGAAAAGGTGTAATTGGCTTTGAAGGTCAGTCCGCGGCTGGAGCGCTTCGTCAACGAGACATTGCCGGAATGGTAGCTACTGGTACCGTTAAAGAACCAACTGAGGGTGGAGCCTACAAATGGATTCGGACGCATCTGAAGCTGCGCGGGAGCTACGCCCACCGGGGGCGTCGATGGCATGTACGTCGTTCCCTGCGGAACGCGGACTGCCTGATTTGCTGGACGAATTCCCCCACTGAGGCATCCCGCCGGGTCCGCACAAACCTGGGGCCGGGCCATGTTCCTGTTCATACCGGTCACAACGTGATAGGCCTCGCTGCCCACATAGCTGACTTGCAGCATGAGATCTTTCGTAATTCCCCGTTCCACTGTAAGCGACCATTGCTGGAGGGTCGGCGTTTTCATCACGGGATCCACGCCTCCAGCGACAAAGATCGAGCAGTCGGGCGGCCGCAACGGCGACTGAGAATTGCAACTAGGCGGGAGTTGTGCCCCAAAAGGGATTGGAATAATAGAAAGTAGCGGCGACCCCGTGACGGTCAGCCGCGCGTTGAACGGCGCATTGGCATTGAGCCGGTGGCCGAGATTATCCTGAAGATCGTGATGAATTCCGAAACCGGCCCGCACTGCCCACCGTCCTGTGCCGGTCGGGTCCCAAGAAAGACCCACGCGTGGCTGCCAGAGGGCTTTGGCGTTGTTTTCAAGGAACGCCGAGGAGCCTATTCTCGGGTCGGTTTGGATGACGTCGTTGACATATGTGTAATTGGAGGCGTGTCCGTGCGCCTCATTCCACCCATTCGTCATCTCGTCCCTCAATCCCAGGCGCAATGTGAGACGCGGTTTGAGCTTGATTTCATCCTGCACATACCAGGCTCCTTCCGTGGAGCGGAAGTAGAGCGGCTGCGCGTTGGGGTTCGCAATAAACTGGGTCGGCTGATCCTGGAGAAATGCCAGCAATGTGGGATACGAGACACTTCCTGCCGTCGCCTGAGGTACTCCATATATGTTTTGCTGTAACCGCTGAATCCACACGCCTGCGCTCCAGGAGTGATTGCCTTTATTGACGCGCACGTCATCGGACCACGTGAAGTAATTTCTGGTGTCCCGATTGGGGCTGTTGCCGTTCGCAGTCGCGAAGGCAGCCGCCACAACGGTAATCGCCGAGCCCCCAATAGTGATCGAACCAGGATTGGTACCGGTAAGAAATATCAAGTTGGATGGGATCGGAGTTGCGGGAACCACAACCTGAGTTCCCCGCGCGCGCGAGAATCCCAAGGTTGCGGCATTCACGACGTTGGGCGAAAAAATGTGCGTTTCCTGCAAGCCGAATAAGTTTGCGCGTTGGCGAGTGAGTTCGATAAAAACCGGATCCAAGGACGGAGCTGTTCTGGACCCATCGTCGCCATTGAAATTGACGTAGAAAGAATCCTTGGTGGAATAAGTGTAGTCAAAGCGCAATAGGCCGAAATCCTCCCGAACCTTGCGCTTGGGATTACTGTAGGCATAGGCGCTTCCACTCGGCAACCCGTTTACGAGGATTTCCGGACCATTCGGCGTAGGCCAGAAATAGTTGGCATAGGGCAGCATGCCGCGCTGGAGATTCGGAACCGGGACGTACGCGCCCGCAGCGTTCGGAAGAAAACCCTGACGGGCCTGAGCGTCGGGCACAATCGCCGCACTGGGCACGCCCCACCGCTCCCGAAATCCTTCATAGTTTCCAAACAGGAATGCTTTGTCCTTCTTCAGCGGACCTCCCAGAGCTCCTCCGAATTGATTCCGCTTGAACGGTCCCTTGGCGTCCTCGAAGAAGTTCCGGGCATCCAAAGCGCTGTTGCGCACGTACTCAAATAAGTCCCCATGCACCTTGTTCGTCCCCGACGAGGACACAACCGTGACCTGCGCGCCGGCCCGTTTTCCATACTCGGCGCCATAGGTGTGCTGCAGGACATTGTATTCCCGCACCGCTTCTACTCCGAGCAACTGCCCGCTGGACCCCGACGGCGTAATGTAGCTGCCCGCTCCGTTGGTGCCAACGTAGTCGACACCGTTCATCAGAAATCTGTTGGTTTCCGGCCGCTTGCCAGCAACGGAGAAGGCGGTCCAGCCGTTATTGCTGATATTCGAGCGGTTATCGACCGTGCCCACGTTGAGCGTCAAGAGCTGATCAAAGCTGCGCCCGTTCAACGGCAGGTCTTTTATCTGTACCTCGTTGATCAATCCTGAAGTCGAACTCAGCGTCGTGTTCACGATGGGGGCCTCGTCCGTCACCGTGACTAACTCTGCGGCGGCTCCGACTTCCAGCGTCAGATTCACTACCGCTTCCTGACCGACGACCAGATTGATCCCGCGCCGAACCTGTTGCTTGAAGCCCGGCATGTCTGTCGTGAGTTCATATGGGCCTACCGGAAGCGACTGCATTTTGTAGTCGCCGTTCTCGTTGGTCCCAACCGTGCGCGTCAGTCCGCTCTCGATGTGTTTAGCGGTAACGGTCGCTCCCGGCACCACCGCTCCCGTGGCGTCGCGCACGACACCCGAGATGGCTGCTGTGGAGCCTTGAGCAAGGGCCAGGCAACTTCCCAATGCGATCAATCCAACAATCCCTGTTCCCACCCTTAGCAGTACGTGCAAATCCGTCCTTGTCCTCATACAACCCCCCCTTTTGGATGAGACTCATTCAGCTGGAACCATGGTCTAATCATGGTAATAATGGTCATCGCTCAGCTTTGTGCGACGACATTAAGAAAACCTATTAGAGAAGAATCTCCGCTCCAAAATGCTGCGATTGGTGACGTGCGGAAATTACGCCCGTTTTTCCGAGTTTGTCAAGGAATCTGTCGCGAAAGAAAGGAATGCGAATCATTCATAAAACGATCGTCGCCAGGATCTTCACCATGAATAGAGGGTCCGTCTTGGTCGTCTTGATCCTGGCCTCAAGCTGTGGTCACAAAGCTCAGACAAAGCTTCCCAGTGCGTCGCCAGAACACGAATTGCTATATCGAGGGGGACTGGAGGCATTCCGGCAGGCGACTCCTGAAGGCTACCGACAAGCGATTGATGCATTTCGCAAAGCGTCCACTCTGGCTCCATCGCGTTGCGAATATTCGCTGCATCTCGCCGAGTCACTTATTCTTCTCGCACAGGAACAAAGGTACAACTGGGAAGAATTCGAGCCACGCGTATCGGAAGCTGTCGGAATAATAGATTCCATACAGCGCGCGGCAGAGTGTGCCACCTTCAAGCCATTTGTGGATCGTTTGCGGGCCCTAAGCGGGCCAGGTCGCGATGCCCTCGGGATGATTAACCGGGCGCTCGAACTTGACCCGAGCGACGCCATGAATTGGTACGTTCTGTGGAGGCTGAACCTGGGCAATTCGCAGGAGGCAATCCTTCGCGCAGCGGAATTGGCGCCGGATCTCCCTTTGATCCAGTATGAACTCGGAAACTATAGGTCATTGCGTGGTGAGTATCCGGAAGCGAAGCAGGCGTTCGAGCGCGCTCTGGAACTCAGCCCGCGTCACTTCCGTTCAATGATTGGACTCGCGTATGCAATCGGCTCAATCGACTTTAACGCGGAGGTCGAACATCTTTATCGCAAGGCCGCCGATATTGCGCCAACCTTCCTCGAGACCCACGCCCGCTTGGGCGACTACTACGCGGATCTGGACGAAACCGAGCAAGCCATAGAAGAGTATCAGGCCGCTATCGTTTTGAACTCGAATTACGATCGTGCATACCTGGCACTTGGAATCACGCTTTTGCAGTCGGCACGGCTCGAAGAGGCGGAACAGGCTTTGCTATCGGCCATCAAACTGAGCCCCGCTAATTCAGAGGCGCACTATTTTCTCGGCAACATTTGGTTCGTACGCGGAGATCTCTTGAAAGCAAAAGCGGAATATCAGGAAGCACTCAGGTACAAGTTGAACTACCCAGACGCCGAGTATGCATTGGGAATGGTTTTCTATCAAGCCGGCAATGTCGATCAGGCTCTCACACAGTACGATAAGGTCTTGACGATCAATCCACAATATCCTGACGCTTACTTGTCGCGTGGCGGTATTCGAGCACAACGTCGACAATTTGGGGACGCGATCACCGACGACTCCCGCGCGATTGAAATCTACCAGCGACAAATCCGAGAATTGGAAGGCGAAGCCCAGAAGTCCGAATCGATGGGCTTGACAAGAAGAGGGAAAGCCAAACGCCAGCGACTAGTCCACATTGAAGACGTGCTTCAACGAGCGCGGGAATTCAAAACAAAAGCTGAAGAAGAAGCCGGAAGATAGCAGCCAAGCGGAGATGATTTGAGCGTCCGGTCCATACGCGCTGCTTACGTCTCGCGCCGACGATACCAAAAGACTCCACACCTCGATGGTGGATCCAGTTTCATGTAAGCAATCGGCTGTCTTTCTCATCGCAGTGCCCTGAAAAGGGTGGTAGCCTAACCGCAACAAAGGAGGGAGTGCCATGAAATACGTTCTGTCGATTGCCGCACTGCTGCTGGCGGTGAGCCAACAACAGCCGGCCTCAGCTCAAGGAACTGGCGATCTCGTCAAGCAGGCCGTCGCTGCGGAAGGTGGCGCCGAACTGCGCGCACTGAAAGGTCTGGCCATCAAAGGCGACGCCAAGTTCTGGGAACCCGGGCAGTCATTGGTAGCCGGCGCAGAGCCGCGCTTCCTGGGGGATGCGACGTTCGCGATCACTTGGGATCTTGCCAACGGCAGGGCGCGCACCGCTTGGGACCGCGATCAGAAATACCCCGAACCGGCGGTGAAGATCAAATACACGGAGACGGTGCTGCCGGCGCTCGGCTACGTCACGGACGAGAAGAGCAGCCAGGCGATGTCCGGCATCCGCGTCGCCACGCATCAGCGCGAGCTCGAGCGCGCCTCGCCCTGGCTGCTGGCGAAGGCCATGGACGAATCGGGTAAGGTCCGCGCCGCGGGATCTCAACGGCTCGGCCAGCAGTCGCTACCGGCGGTCTCATACACTGACGGGCCAACGACATTCACCATCCTGTTCGATCCCAAGACTCATCTGCCGGCTGCTGTCCGCACGCGCGATGACGACAACATCAACGGCGATTCGAACTTTGATCTCGTGCTGACGGACTGGAAAGCTGTCGGTCGCGTGCAGGTCGCGCATTCGCTGTCTTACCGGGTCAACGACGTCGAAGTCGCAAAACTCACATACCGGGAGGTCAGCGCCAATCCGGCAATCGCGGCCGACACCTTTGCGGTCCCTGACGCGGTAAAGGCGGCGGCCAAGCCGGCGGCAACAGGCAACGTGCCATATCAATGGGTATTGCGGCGGCTTTTCCTGACGCGGTTCACCGACAGCGACAACATCATTTTCCCCGAAGGCGGCGGCCTCAAGCTGGTCGAGCTTGCGCCCAACGTGCAGCATGTCGAGGGTGGAACGGCCAACAATCTGATCGTTGCGATGAAAGACCACCTGGTCATCTTCGATGCCCCTTACGGCGAGCGGCAATCGCGATGGGTCATCGACGCGGCAAAAGCGAAGTATCCGGGCAAGCCGATCCGGTATCTGGTCCTGACCCATCATCACATGGACCACACCGGCGGCATGCGAACGTATGTGGCCGAAGGCGCGAAGGTGATCGTTCCGACTCCGGACAAGGCCTATTTCGAAAAGGATGTCAAGGCGCCTCGGACGATCGTTCCGGACGATCTGCAGAAGAAGCCGCGGTCAGCCGAGATCATCGAGGTGAAGGATCAGATGACACTGAAGGACGAGGCCGCTGAAATTCGCCTCTACAATATTCAGAATCCCCACGTCCAAGGCTTTCTCCTGGCGCACGTAGTCACGGGTAACATTCTGTATGTGACCGATCTCATCTCACCCCGCGGTCCGATCGACCGTTCGGAAGGCACGGCCGCCGCGGGTGAAGCCCTGAGGAAATACGGCATCACCGGCGCCACCATTGCCGGCGGCCATGGCACGCTTGCCAAACAGGCCGACATCGGGCCGGCCTTGGCCGCGCGCTCTACGAAATGAAATTGAGGTTGCAGGGACACGCCGATTTAGATCGGCGTGTGTCCCTGCAATTTACCAGTTCCTGCCGCTCGGTCGAATCAAAACTGCTATCTGACCTTGACGTACTTTCGCAAGTTGTGTGCGCCGACGTCTGCCGCGAAGACGGAGCCCATGCTATCCGCCGCAATGCCAGAGGCGGATGTTCCCCTAATCACCTTGTCCAAATCGGCAGGGTCGGGAATGAAGGCTTTGAGTGAGCCGTCGATGGCATTCCCAATCGTGATGCCCCTCAGTTCTCCTTTTTTGGCGGATGGATCGGGAAAGGAAGCGCCTATATAAATGGTGTCATCCTTCCCGACAAACACCGAACTCGGCTGGCCGAATTGCTTCCACGCGGCGATGAAGTTGCCGTTCTGGTCGAACACTTGAACCCGGTTGTTTCTGCGGTCGGTGACATACACCCAACCGCGGGAACCACCGACGAAGATGTCGTGGGGCTCGTCGAACTCGCCGGGCGCGGATCCTTTGCGTCCCCAGGCCTTGATGAAATGGCCATCCTTCGAAAACTTCACCACGCGACCTGTGCCGTACTTATTCGGCGCATGACCGTCCGAAACGAAGATGTCGCCATTGGGCGCCACGGCAACGCCGGTCGGCCGATCGAACGCATCCGGACCGGTTCCGGCCACGCCCTCCTTGCCGAGCATCATCAATACCTTGCCCTCCGGACTCAACTTAAGCACTTCCTCGCCCATGATCACACCGGACGCGTTTTTGGCGGACATGCCGAGGATCGTCTCCTCGTCGTTGACGTCAGTGGCCCACAAGTTTCCATTCCCGTCGATGGTGAACCCGTGAGGGTAAGCGAATAGCCCCACACCAAAGCTCTTCAAGAGCTTGCCCGACGGATCAAATTCCAAAATCGGCGGATTCGCAGGACCCCGGCCGATGCAGGTGGCCGAGCCTGCAGGTACGACGTTGAAGCACCGGTGGAAGACCCAGATGTTGCCCTTCGCATCCACATGTACTCGGATTACTTCTCCCCAGTGGCCTCCGTTCATGCTCTTCGGAAGCGTCGGCCAGCCCTCGACCAGGCGATACGGATTGGGCAGTTCGGTTGGCTTGGGGTATCGGGTTTCTTGGGCGCGCGCCGCCCCTCCAAACGCGGAGATCGCCGCAAGCGTGGCTAGAAACCAGAATCTCGTTCGACCTGCAAGCATCATCGCAAACCTCTCGGTAAATTCATCCGGCAGTGAAATCGACCCGGCACTTCGGAATGGACGCGCGGGAATCGGCTCAACGATTTCTTCTTGCCTTTCAAGCTGGAGAGTAATACTAGCATCCTTCGGAAAAAGGCGCACGCCACTAGACCGAAGTTCCCCAGGTCGTGGGCTACGTTCAAGCTGAAAGAAGAGCACCAAAAAACACTGGCCGGGCTACGGCAGATTCGTGTAACGTGACGGCACCACCATCAAGGAGATCATGATGCGATATTGCCTGCGGAAACCTTTCAGAGTTGCGGCTCTTGCCGCTGTGTCGGCGGTCGCACTTGCTGTGGCGGCACTCGCCGCCCAGTACACCATGACAGTTAACAAGGACCGGTTGCTCAACGCGCAGAATGAGCCGCAAAACTGGTTGATGATGAACGGCGATTACGGATCAACCCGGTACTCGAAGCTTTCTCAGATCAACCGGGAGAACGTCAAGAACCTTCGGATGGTCTGGGCCTTGGCTCTCGGCGGCCTGCAAGACGTCGGGCAGAATGGCCCGGAAAACGAGGTGAATCCGCTGATCGACAACGGTTTCATGTACACGTCCGACGGCTGGGGCACAATCTACAAAATAGATGCCCGTGATCCGAACAGGGGCCAGTTCGTCTGGGTCACCGACCCCGGAGTGAAACACCAGGGCAACGCGCCGCGCACGCGTGGCGTTGCGTTGTGGGAAGATCTGGTGATCGCCAACCTTCCCGACGGCCGCGTGATTGCGATCAAACGCGACAATGGCGAAATCCTGTGGGACAAGATGGTGGCCGGCACCACCGAGTTCGGTATTCGGGAAAAATTCGTTACGGCGCCGATCACGGTTGAAGACAAGGTCATCATTGCAAACGGGGCGGGAGACGCTGGGACGCGGGGCTGGGTCGCGGCGCTCGAAGCGAGAACGGGCAAGGAGCTATGGCGGTGGTATGTGATACCCAAACCCGGCGATCCAGGAAGCGAGACGTGGAAGGATAAGAACAACTCCTGGAAAACTGGCGGCGGAGGCATCTGGCAGACAGGCTCCTACGATCCCGCCACAAGGCTCACCATCTGGGGCACGGGTAACCCGGTTCCGCAATACGATCCTCAGGCGCGTCCCGGCGACAACCTCTACACCGACGCAGCTGTGGCCCTCAACATCGACACCGGCAAACTGGTCTGGCATTTCCAATACACACCGAACGATTCGTGGGACTACGACGAGGTCGGCGTCCACATGCTCTACGACACGACCATCGGCGGCCAGACTCGCAAAGTCGTCAGCCATTTCGGCCGCAACGGGTTCTTCTACTCTCTGGATCGCACGAACGGAAAGTTCATCAAGGCTGCTCAGTACGTCAACGATCTGAACTGGACCAAGGGCATCGATCCGGAGACCGGCAAGCCGCTCGAATACAATCCGAAGCTCGACGTGCAAATTTACAATCCGGTAGCGCGCGCGCTGCGTGGCGACGGCACGAAGCGGACATGCCCGACCTGGCACGGAGGCATCGCCCACCAGCCCACCGCCTATAACCCGGTCAAGCACATCGCCTATGGCGTGGGCATCGAAGGCTGCTTCTCACAAAACGGTGCGGCGGTGGCGTTCCTGTCGCCGAACGGCGGCATCGACCAGAAGAACAGCGAAAAACGCACCTACAACAGCGACCTCTACTACGGTTCGGTGACGGCCTTCGACACGATCAACCACAAGGTCATCGCGAAAGCCGTCACGGACATCGAAATTCGATCGGGCGCCACCGCCACAGCGGGCGGCGTGGTGTTCACGGCGCTGCAGGATGGTTGGGTGGTGGCTTATAACGACGAGACGCTCGAAGAACTGTGGCGCTTCAACGTGGGCACCGCGCTGAAAGGCGCGCCGGTGACGTACGCGATCGGATCAAAGCAGTATGTCGCAGTGCAAGCCAGCGGCCGGCACCTGCACCCTGTGAAATTCGACAACTTTCAGGATTCCAGCTATCTGTTCGTCTTCGCGCTGAACTGATCTTCAACTGGAACTCATTTCGGGAATTCTTTGCAGGCGTCGGTCTCGGAGCCCCAGAATTCGACGCACTTGGCGCGATCCATCGGGCCTTTCCCGACGATCTTCGCGATCAGGAAGTCGGCAATCAGGTCGATCTCGCGCTGCTGCAGCGTCGCGGGAGGATCGGGCATGCGTGTCGCGTACGATTTCAAGTCGGCCTGCGTCTTGCCGTAGCAGCGCCCGTCGGTGTAAGCAAACTTGTCGAAGGCCGGCATTTGTGAGTTGAGCCGCCCGCACTTGATCGTCATGACCAGGCCGCTGCGGTTGAGCTTGGTGTCACGCAAGTTGGCGCCGTCGGGCATCTGGCTGTCGGTCTTGCGGCCGTCACCCGCCCACCCATGACACGCCTGGCAGTTGCCTTTTTGCTGATAGAGTCTCATGCCATCGGCAATGTCGGAGGCGCTGAGTGGCTGTGGTTCCTGTCCCTGCGCTCCCCGGACAACGAATGCCGCGGCCGTGATCGCCACCGCAACTGCCACTCCTGAAAGAAAACGCCGCCACATCGACTGTTCGCGTGTGCTGGTCATGAGCGCAGTATACAGCGCCGCCTGAACTCTACGACTGACTTTCTGCCTGATGCCGGTGCGGATGCCGTCAACGACGCTACTCGCCGCAGCAATTCCGGCACGGCGGGCATCCCGGGTCGATCCCATGCAGGCCCTGCGGCAGGCTTAGCAGCCGCGCCGGCGCGCGAGAGAACGCCAAAACCCGTTGGGTATCGCGAGCACTGGAGGTATCATTGGGCCGCCATGTCGACACAAAACCAGCAGAACGGTCCCGCGAGCACGCTCGCCGAAGGTGTTCCCCGGATTAGGGTCAGCCTGACGCCAATGTTCGCGACCTGGGTCTACCTCTGCGAGGACGGGCCAAAACACATGAATCAGAGACTGGAAGAACTCGCACACCAGCTAATGCAGGACAATAGCAATGCGATCCAAAGGACGAATCATGGAGGCTGGCACTACGCGTTCGATCTCTTCAAGGTGGAGGAGCCGGTGGTCGCAGAGTTCCGCGATCAGATGGAGCAACACGTCCAGGCCTTCCTGAATCACTTCCGGCCAGACGGCAACAAAAAGAAAGACTCCTTCTGCCTGAAAGGCTGGATCAACGTGAACCGGGCAGGCGACCATAACGTCCTCCACTGCCATCCAGGAAGCTTCGTTTCGGCCACTTATTACGTGAAGGTCCCAACAGATATCAAAGGCGGCGAGATTGTCTTCCGTGATCCGCGCGGCCCGGCTGTGGCGATGTACGAGACTCCGGGGATCGAACTGCCCTGGGTGGGCTCCGGCATGGGCGTCCCGTTCTCGCCGGCCACCGGCCACCTTCTCCTTTTCCCAGCGTGGCTGGAACATCGCGTGGAGCGGTTCGAGGGATCGGGAGAACGCATCTCCATCGCGTTCAACGCCTGCAACCCTTGAAGTCGATTGGATACCACGAAATATCGGAACGAAAAAAAAGGCCACCGGGATGACCGGTGGCCTTCTGTCACGAATTCTGGGAAAGACTAAAGACTAATGTCCGCCCTGATTGCCCGGGTGGCCTTCGTAGCCCCGCAGTCCGTTGCCTTGATTTCCGGGTTGTCCTTCATAGGACAACGAGCCATTAGCAGTCGGTGCGATGCGTTCTTCCAAGACCTCAATTTCAATAGTGAGTTCTTTCTCGTCCATTCTCTAACCTCCTGTTGTTTTCAGACTTGAGATCCATCGTGGGAACGAGCAAGCAACCACCTCGGCCGCAAATCATTTCGCGTCCGTTTGTACCTCTGAAGTTCCTTCGGGTCCCACTTGAATCCACTAAAAAACCCTACTATGGTAATCATTCATCCCACAATGAACCGACAGTTCCAAGAACGATGGGAACCAAAGTTCCTATGAATCTCGCGTAATGGTCTCCGTGTGGTCTGAGATCGATCTTATGCGCCCAGACGCGCCGCGGCCGGCGGAGATCCATGATTTCGGTTCAGTATACCGTGGTGGATGGCAAACATGGCGAGTTCCAGGCGGCTGGAGACGCCGACTTTGTCAAATATTCTGTTGAGGTGGTTCTTGACGGTCTGCTCAGACAGAGAACATTGCTGTGCAATGTCCCGATTCGTCAATCCATCAACAATGGCCTCGGTAATCTGACGCTCGCGTGGCGTGAGACCAAAACAGTCTTTCGGCGCCATTAGCGGGTTCTTTAGAATCTCGACGAGCCGGAGGACACTTTCCTGGCCAACCCAGAGTTGGCCTGCAATGACGCTGCGAATGCATTTCAAAAAGAGCTCGGTGTTCGCGTTCTTTCCCAGAACGGCCCGTGCGCCCAACTGAAGAGCCTCGATGATTTCATCCTGGTCGAGCTCTTCGGACATCAATATCGTACGCGCGCAACACTTGGCGTTATTGAGATCCGCTAAAATAGCGGTTGTCGTGGACCCAGGCATGTGGTTATCCAAGAGAATGATGTCCGGTTTAACCTTACAAGCCATCCGCACGGCTTCGCCACCGCCCGTCGCTTCACCCACGACATAGAAGTCAGGCTCTGAGGAGAGCACTCTCCGCAGGCCATCACGGAATATTGGGTGATCATCAACAATCAGAATGCGCAACCTGGTCATACGTTTACTCCTGCTTGTGGAACCTGTCCGCATCGTCTATGGCGGTTCTATACATTCCGGGTTCGAACCTCCCCGGGTCGAACACTTTGAAATTTTTGGACGACAAACCAAGCTACCACTGCGAGGAAGGGGTCTGCAATTAGACATCGGCACCGAACTGATCGGACATTTGTCCGATCCCTTTATGGTCTTGTAGTCCAGTGCAGTCTCATCGGGGCGCATCACGCTCCTTTGGACCTCGTGAGTTTATTTCGGTGCCGGTAATGGTGGCGTGGTCTTTGGCGGGATCCGATGATGGGTGTACTGTTCATACGAATAAGCCAGCTTGAGCATGGTCGCCTCGCTGTACGGCCTCCCTAAGAAGGTGATTCCGGTCGGCAGCTTGTCGGTTGTAAACCCAGACGGCACGGTGATCGACGGCACATACACGAGGAACGTGTTCAGAACCGGAACGCCCTTATTTGTAGGGTAAGGCGGCCTGGTGCCCTCTTCGATCAGCGTTGGCTGGTGCTCCACGGATTTGTGGACGATTGCATCCAGGCGGTTATCGGCCATCACCTTAAGCAGGTTGATCATTAACTGCTGCCGCGCGGCAAGGTATTCGCCGTAGCTGGCGAGATCCGGCGGACCAGGAGTGCTCTTCCACTGGGCTGCCTTGGTTGGAGGGAAGATCTTATCGATATCTTGCGACTTCTGAATATCCTGACGCGATTTGAAAGGTGAGATTGGATTCCGTGCCAGCCAGACTCTCAGCGCTTCTTCCGAAATGGCGGAGTTGCCGGTCCGCCTGGTCTGTAACTCTTTGAGGCCGGGAATTACCATAGAATCAATCACTGTTGCGCCAGCGGCTTTCAGCTCGTTGACGTTCTTCTCAAAGACCGCATCGACTTTTTTGAAGTCTTCCGATTTCGGCTCCGATGCCACGCCGATGGATTCGCGCAGGATGCCGATGCGCGCTCCCTTGAGGCCGTCCTTGTCCAGAGAATTCGTATAGCCCCTTTGCGGAACCTGCCCGATCCCCAGCGCCGTCAAGGGATCTTCGCGATCGTAGCCAACCATGACGTCCAGCAAGTGCGCCAAATCCCTCACTGTGCGCGCCATGGGACCCATGGAGGCGGCCTCAGACGGATACCCGTCGTACATTCCGGTACGGCTGATCAGCCCGGCAGTCGGCCGCATGGAAGTGACGTCGTTCCAGCTTCCCGGCCTGCGAATCGAAGCGAAGGTTTCTTCTCCGATGGCCACTGCCGAAAAGTTGGCTGCCGTAGCCGCGCCGGACCCACCCGAAGAGCCACCGACGGTCCGCTCCAGATCGTAGGGATTGCGGGTTACGCCGAACATTGATCCGTAAGTGTCGCCGGCAGCGAACTCGCTCAGCGTGGTCTTGCCCAGGAGGATGGCGCCGGCCTTTCGTAATTTCGCCACCACGAACGAGTCCAGTGGCGGGCGGTAGTCTCTGAAGACTACGGATCCCAGCGTCGTCGGCATGCCGGCTGTGTCGATTTCATCTTTCACCAGTACCGGTATACCGTGCAATGGTCCGACAAAACCGGACTTCTTGTACTGCTCATCCAGCCTGTCCGCCTCCGCTAAGGCTGTGGGATTGAGCGTGATGATCGAGTTAATCTTCGGTCCATTCTTGTCGTACGCTTCGATCCGATCGAGGTAGTCCTGTACCAACTGATGAGCCGTCAGCTTGCCTGACTTGAAGGCGCCGTGTATCTCATCAATGGTTGCTTCCACAACTTGAAAGGACGAGGAAGTCTTCCTCGTGTTCTGGCCAATGCTGAAAGACGCCCACCCGAGCGCCACTAGAAGCGCGATTGTTGGAAGCCGTCGCCTGCTCACTGGACTTCTCCCTTGTGCTGGGAATTTTACTCTTAAAACCGGCTGCATAAGATCGGCATTAGTCCGGTCTCGGACTTTGCGCAACGAATCGCCGGCGCGGAGGAGATGGGCCCTCCATGCTGAAACGGAAGTAGGGCTGTGGCGCGGTAAAATATTGGTCATTGACCATACACATCAAGGGTGCATAGAATACACATCAGAATCGAGATTATTCGATGCGAACCAACATTGTCCTCGACGAGGAACTGATTGAGCAGGCACGGAAACTGACAGCCCTTCCCACAAAGAAGGCTATCGTCGATGAGGCATTACGCACGCTGATTCGAGTGAAGAAGCAAGAGCGGATTCTTTCGTTGCGAGGCAAGATTCGCTGGCAAGGCGATTTGGATCAGATGCGAAGCGGGCGTAATCATGCCGGTCGTCGTTGACTCGACTGTCTGGATCGATTTTTTCCGGGGTACAAAGACACCGCAAACTGAAACCCTCGAGACCGTTGTACGCCGGGGTGACGCTGCTCTTGGCGATCTGATCGTCAGCGAAGTATTGCAAGGCGTTGCCACCGATAAAGAATTTCGTACCGTGAAGCGGCACTTCGCCAATTTCCCTATCCACACTATAGTCGGGCGTTACATTGCCGTACAGAGCGCGATCAACTATCGCAAGCTCCGCGCCAAAGGATTCACTGTTCGCAAAATCGTCGATTGCTGGATTGCAACATTTTGCATAGAGCGCGGTTTTCCCCTGCTTCACGACGACCGCGATTTCGACCCATTCGAAAAACATCTCGGCCTGCAAACGCGATTTTGATCGTAGAACTTTTACCCCGCCTGAGCTCAAATTTCCTGGTACCGTACGCGCGAACGACCCGGGCACGGGCTTCCAGCTTGTGGCCATTGTGTAGATCGGGCTCTATTCGACCCGACGCCACAGCGTCAAATCCATAGGCTCTGCCAAAAAGATTGCGGCTTTGTCGATCCACCTTTGGATATGTTCTGTCTGGAAATGCCGGTTCAGCGCGTCCTCGCTCGTCCAGTTTTCATGAAACAGAAAAAGCGCTGGGTCGTTGGGCGCCTGATGCATGTCGTAATTGATGCAGCCCGCTTCGGCGCGGGTCGGAGCAAGAAGGCCGAATAGCTCCTGTTTCACCTGCGCTTCCATTCCTGGCTTCGATTTAATACGAACCACCACGGTCACCTGATTTGCAGCCATATGGATCTCCGTTCAAAAGTTGATACGAACCTGGCCCTGGAAGGACCTTTGCGTCGCGCCGGCACCTACGAAGCCACCCACCGTTTTCGTGGTGATTGTACCGAAAACGGCGCCCGTTGTGACAGGGCTTACCACGCTGCTTCATACAGCTCGACGATCTGACCGAGAGAAGGAACAATCGGATTGTTCTGGGGACTTCCGGAGTCCAGCGCATCAGAAGCCATCTTCGAAAGCACGGAGCGAAACTTTTCAAAATCGCCTCCACAGCAATCGCGCAGACGCGGTACTTGAAGCTCACGATTTAGTCGGTCCAACGTATCTAGCAGGGTTTCACAAGCGGCCTCATGCGACACGTTCGCAGGCGCGACGCCTATAGCGCGAGCGACCTCGGCATATCGCTCAACCGCACCGCGCCATGAAAAGCGCGTCACGGTTGGAAGCAGCACGGCATTCGAGAGGCCATGCGGCAGACGAAAGACCAAACCTAGCGGCCGGCTCATGCCATGTACCAGACACACGCTCGAATTTGTAAATGACAGCCCGCCTTGAAGGGCAGCCAAAGACATGGCTTCACGAGCTTCTCTGTGGCCGCCTTCGCCCCACGCCGCCCGAAGGTAGTTCTGTACTTTTGTGACGCAAGCCAGCGCCAGCGAGTCCGTAAGAGTGTTGGCTTTGCGTGAAACGTAGGCTTCGATTCCGTGTGTCAAGGTGTCGACCCCGACGTGAGCCGTGAGCGGCCTGGGCATCGACAATGTCAATTCGTAATCCACGATCGCCACTGAAGGCATCAGCTTCGAATCCAGAATCATCATCTTTACGTTTCGCGCCGTGTCCGTGATGACGGCAACTTTCGTTGCCTCGCTACCGGTGCCGGCCGTTGTCGGCATCGCCACCAGCGGCGGACCGGGATTTGGAATGCGATAGTAGCCCTGGAATTCGCGGATGGATTCACGGTTCGTCGAAGCGACACCAATGATCTTGGCGACATCAATCGCACTGCCTCCACCAATTGCAAGAATGGAATCCCCGCCAATTGCGCGAAAGCGCTCGACACCGGCTGCGACATTTCGGTCTGTCGGATCCGGTTGGAAATCGCTGAACGGATGACAGGAGATTCCCGCTCGCTTCAGGTCGATCTGAAGCTCGAGGACGAACTCACTTGCAGCAAAGAAAGGATCCGCCACCAGAAGTGTCTCGCGGGCGCGCAGACTCGAAAGCAGCTCGGCTGCCTGCCGGCGGCAACCACCACCGGTGAGAATCACACCTGGAGAATCAAATCGCGCCGTCATGGGCACCTCCTCGCTTTCTGGTATTGTTATGCGGGGGTGAACGATGAGTAAGGTAACTTCAGAGTACGTCGAGATCAAGGGAGATGATGGCGCAACCATGCTGGCATGGCTTGCACGGCCGTCGGATCAACAAGCAAAACGTGGATTGCTGGTTTTCCAGGAAGCATTCGGTGTGAACCCGCATATTCGGGACGTGACCGAAAGATTTGCCGGCTTGGGTTTCGCAGCGATAGCGCCTGAGCTGTTTCATCGAACCGCGCCGCCCAAGTGGGAGGGAGGCTATGACAACTTTCCCGCCGTGATGCCGCACATGCAGGCACTAACCGAGTCCGGATTGGAGGACGATGTCCGCGCCACTTATAACTGGCTAAAGAATCGCGTAGAGGTGGGCGATGCGATTGCATGCGTCGGATATTGCATGGGTGGACGCACTTCGTTTCTCGCTAATTCCGTCGTGCCACTGAAAGCCGCGATCTCCTATTACGGTGGCGGCATCCCTCCTTTGCTCGCGCGCACGAGTAAATTGGCCGCGCCAATGTTGCTGTTCTGGGGTGAACTCGATCAGCACATTCCTGCCGAGCAGCGGAGCCAGGTCACGAAAGCCATGCGTGACGCGACCAAGCAGTACGTCGAAGTCGTATTCTCGAATGCCGATCACGGGTTCTTCTGCGATGCGCGCAAAAGCTACGAACCCGGCGCCGCCCGGCTCGCGTCAGACATCACGCGGTCCTTTCTTGACGCTCGCTTGTGAATGGGGAATCCGCGGCTATAATTTCCCCAATGCGCTGGCTCATCGCGTTGCTGACCCTTGCGGCTTGTGAGAGGAATGGGAAATCCGTGGACACGCTCGATCCGGAACCAGGAATCGCGCTTACGTTGGCTGCGGAACGCGTCCAAGCCATCGAAGACCTGCGTTATGAGCTCTCGTTTTCGATTCCCGGGGCAACATCCGAACCGGTCTCCGGCCGAGCCGTTGTCCGTTTCGCGCTGAAGGATACTTCACGGCCCGTTGTGTTGGACTTCACGCCGGGCGCCGATTCGCCGGTTTCGCTTTCCGTAGGCGGAAGGCCATCGCGGTTCCGCGCTGTCAAAGACCACATCATCATTCCAAAAGAAGATTTGTCTTCAGGTGAAAACACGGTCGAGATCGTGTTCCGTGCCGGAGATGCCCCACTGAATCGCAATCCGGATTTCATGTACACGCTGTTTGTCCCGGCCCGCGCGCATCTCGCATTTCCTTGCTTTGATCAGCCGGATCTGAAGGCGCGCTACACCCTGGAGTTGACGATTCCCGCCGACTGGCAATCGGTTGCAAACGGCACGGAGACTTCGCGTGAAGCTTCCGGCAATCGGGTTCGAATCCAATACGCTGAAACCCAGCCGATCCCGGCGTATCTCTTCGCCTTCGCCGCGGGCAAGTTTCAACTCGAGACCGCCGAGCGCAATGGCCGAATATATCGTATGTTCCATCGCGAGACCGATGCGAAGAAGGTCGCGCGAAACCGGGATGTCGTATTCGATCTTCACGCCTCATCGCTGGAGTGGCTCGAAAAGTACACTGTGATTCCGTATCCATTCGGCAAGTTCGACTTCGTCGCCATTCCTTCGTTTCAGTTCGGTGGGATGGAACATCCTGGCGCGATCTTCTACAACGCGTCGTCGATTCTCCTCGATGAGTCGGCAACCGAGAACCAGATGCTGAATCGCGCGAGCACGATCGCGCACGAGACATCGCATATGTGGTTCGGCGACCTCGTTACCATGCGCTGGTTCAACGACGTCTGGATGAAAGAGGTCTTCGCCAACTTCATGGCTGCGAAAATCGTGAATCCTGCTTTTCCCAAGGTGAATCACGAGCTCCGGTTTCTCGTTGCTCACTATCCGGCAGCTTATGCAGTGGATCGCACTGCGGGCACGCACCCGATTCGACAGGAACTGGCAAATCTCGATGAAGCCGGTAGCCTTTACGGCGCGATCATCTACGAGAAAGCGCCCATCGTCATGCGGCAACTCGAGCGCATTCTCGGGCCTGACCGGTTGCGGGATGGGCTCCGTGCTTATTTGACTCAATTCGAATTCGGCAATGCCACGTGGCTTGACCTGGTACGCGTGCTTGATGACCTCACTCCTCTTGATCTCACGGCGTGGAGCCGCGCCTGGGTTGAGGAAGCCGGCCGCCCGTCCGTACGCACCGAGGTTGAAGGACCGCGCATCGCATTCGTCCAAACCGATCCCCGGTGGACGCAGCACATCCAGGTGCTTGCCGGAACAGCCCGTGGCCTGCGTTCTATCGCGGTCGATCTCCGGAATCAACGCACAGAGTTGCAGATCGATCCGCCGGTATTCGTGCTTCCAACCGGAGGCGGGTTAGCTTACGGGGATTTCACGCTCGACGACGCGACGCGGAGCTATCTTCTACGGCACCTTGCGGAATTGAAAGATCCCGTCACCCGCGGCGCTGCCTGGGTAACGCTCTGGGAAGAATTGCTGGACCAGCGAGTCCGGCCTTCCGATTTTTTTGATCTCGCGCTTCGTGCCTTGCCGCACGAGGACACCGAACAAAATGTGCAGCTCGTACTTGGGTACGTCGACGACGCGTTCTGGCGATTTATTCGCGGCGACGCACGGCAATCGCTGGCGCCAAAGCTTGAAGAGACGCTGCGTTCAGGGCTCGACCATGCGAGTTCATCGAGCCTCAAGTCGACGTATTTCTCCGCGTTCCGTTCGGTCGTCACGACACCGGATGGAGTCGCCTTCCTGGAACGCGTTTGGGGGCGCCAGGAGAAGATCCCCGGTCTTACGCTTGCCGAACCCGACGAAGCCACAATCGCTCTCGAGCTCGCCGTCCGCTCCGTTCCGGCAGCTTCACGGATTCTCGAAGAACAGCGGGAACGCTTCATGAATCCGGACCGCAAAGCGCGGTTCGAATTCGTAACACCTGCGCTGTCCGATCGTCAGGATACACGCGATGCCTGGTTCGCCAGCCTGGCCGACGTCAAGAACCGTCGCCGCGAGCCGTGGGTGCTCGAAGGCTTGCGCTATCTGAACCACCCGTTGCGCGCACCGCAATCCGACAAATACTTGCGTCCCGCGCTGGACCTGCTCGGCGAGATCCAACGCACCGGCGACATCTTCTTCCCGACGAACTGGATGAACGCGACATTGGGTGGCCACAACACGCGCCCCGCTGCGAATGCGGTCCGCGCCTTTCTCGCTCAACAAAAAGACTATCCGATTCGTCTCCGGCGCACCATCCTGCAAGCCGCCGACGAGCTGTTTCGTGCTGCAGAGATCGTGAGCGGACCGAACAGTTAACTAACGCGTACTCGGTGATTTGCTCCATACCCCCTGAGTGCGACCAGAAATGCTAACCCATCCGAAAATCCGCCAAACGGGTCTTCGATCATCGGACCTTTTGCGCACGGCAAATAACGGACGTGAGTTCCTCATTGGGAACCCTCCGTGTCTTAGATGTTCGGGGTTGAGGTTTTGTGCGACCGCCGTCAATGCAAAGTGCGGTCGCGGTGATTAAGGGGATCGCGAATTCCATCAACACCTTGGTTGAAACATTTTCTTAACGGGCTAACCAAAATACTAGAATGCGCTGTCGAAGTGGTGACAAGCGTAATAACCGGGGCCGATGGCCAGGAAGGTATATGGCCCGACGCCCTCGCCCGGAGGCCCTCCAATCGGGTCTGTCACACACGTCTGGACAGCATAAAGATTCGCACGAATGAGGAGTTCCGTGCCGACCAGAGTGCTTCCATCAGCGCTGAAGTTCGTGAGGTACAGCGTTGCGGGAGCAGGCCGTGAAGCGTCGGAATTTTTGTGTTAGCAGATAAGCGCCTGCAAGTGGCCACAGGCCGGGCGCACGGCACGCGCCATCCTGGACACCTCTGGCTTGAATTTCCTATGCTTAGGTTTGGCTTGCCTTCGGTACCTCCGCAGGCAAAGTCGATTATAGGGTGTACAGTTTTGCTGAGACAGTTCTTAGGCGCTTAAGGTGAAAAACCTTCTGCGCATGTGGCGGAAGCCAAATCACAATAGAGGGATTGTGGGCAATGCCGAATCTTCAGTGGTGGAATAACAGCGAACCCTTGACCAATTGGATAAAGCGACAGATTGAATCCGAGGAATACTGGTTTCAATCGATGGAGTTGCCGGGCGGTATCGTAACGCCGGGTTGGAGCAATCCCAAGACAGAAAAGCTGCCGTTTTTCGGCTTACCGCAGGACATGAGAGGGTTGCGGGTGCTTGATATCGGCCACGCCGAGGGGTTTTTTTCGTTCGAAGCCGAGCGCCGTGGTGCGGCGGAAGTAGTAGGAATCGAAACCTACCCGGCGATGATTCGAAACTTTAACATCTGCCGCACCGCCCTCGGCTCCTCCGCGCAATCGTTCCGTGCCAGCGTCTATGAACTGGACCCGAAGACCTTTGGGACTTTCGATTTGGTCTTCTTCTTTGGCGTGCTTTACCACCTGCGGCATCCACTGCTAGCGTTGGAAAAGATTCACTCCGTTTGTACGGGCACCTTGTTGATGCAAACCGCTACAAGCGGAGACGTCTCGGAAGCACCCAAGGCCGAGTTTCATCCTTTCGGTGTGCAGAGCGGACCCGCCGACAACCCCTGCCACGATCCGACCTGTTTCTGGTTTCCGAATATTGCCTGCTGCGTTGCAATGCTGGCCCATGTGGGATTTCAGGAAATCGAGCGTTTGTCGCCGGAGGCGCCAGTCGGTGCTGTTTTCAGAGCAAAAGCCGCAGTGCAGACGCGCGGCGCGGCGCCTGATTGGTCCAAGGCTCCTTGGTCGTAAGGTCGCCCGGCGGGCTACTGGAGGTGGACCGGCGCCGCAAGCGTCGGGCCAATGTCCAAACTCCAGACCCCCTCCTTCGGAAGGAGTCGAATACCTGTTCGTGCCGGTCCAAACTATGGAAATCGGCTGTAGCGAATGTATACTCCACTCTTCACATAGAAAGGAGCAACACCCGTGCGTAACCCTCTTGCGTTTCTTACTTTGCTCTGTCTTGGCGCTGCAGCGGCCTGCAGCGGAGCCAGCGCTGCTGTGACAATCCCCAATCCAGTCGTGGACGAAGCACGCGTCACCACCAAAGGCGAGCGAACCGCCGTCTTAGCCGGCGGCTGCTTTTGGGGCATTGAAGCCGTTTTCGATCACGTCAAAGGAGTGAAAAGCTCCGTGTCCGGATATTCCGGAGGCACTCAGGCCACAGCCCAGTACGACATCGTGAGTACCGGCACGACTGGACACGCCGAATCCGTCCAAATCGTCTACGATCCCTCGCAGGTCTCCTATGGTCAGCTTCTCCAGATCTTCTTCTCCGTGCACGATCCGACCGAGCTTAACCGGCAAGGGCCGGACGATGGCACACAATATCGAACCGCGATCTTCTATGCCGACGAAGAGCAAAAGCGCGTTGCTGAGGCCTACATCGATCAACTCAACCGGGCAAAGGTGTTCAAGCAGCGCATCGTGACGCAGATCGTACCCCTGAAAGCGTTTTACAAGGCGGAGGATTATCATCAAGACTACCTGGTGCACCACCCGAACCAGCCCTATATCGTGATCAACGACCTGCCCAAGGTCGCGTATCTGCGACAGCAGTTTCAGCAGTTGTACAAATAACGAGATGACGATACACATATGAATCGACGCCAATTTCTTGCTGCTACAGGAGGACTGAGCCTGGTGCCTATGGTTCCGCAGAACACGACTCCATCCACGACCGGCGTCACTCGCACGCTAGCGCGATACGTCGTCTCCACGAAGTTTGCAGATCTGCCTCCAGCCGTTTGCAAGGAAGCGGCGCGCACCCTGCTCAACTGGGCTGGATGCACGGTTGGCGGTTCGCATCATGAAACCGTCGACATTGCGGTGTCGGCGCTCGCACCGTTTTCGGGGCCCGCACAAGCGAGCATCCTCGGAAGAAAGGAGCGGTTCGATATCCTGCACGCCGCTTTGATCAACGGCATCAGCTCGCATGTTCTGGACTACGACGATACCCATGCGCGAAACATCATTCATCCTGCCGGCCCGGTCATCTCCGCGATCCTGGCTCTCAGCGAGCATCGGCCGGTCGCGGGCAGTGATTTCGTGAATGCGCTGGTCGCGGGTGTCGATGTGGAATGCCGGATCGGCAACGCAGTTTATCCTCAGCATTACGACACGGGATGGCACATCACAGGTACGGCCGGTGTTTTTGGTGCCGCCGCGGCCGCCGGCAAGTTACTTGGATTATCCGAACAGCAAATGTTATGGGCTCTCGGCCTTGCGTCGACGCAGCCTGTCGGCCTCCAGGAAATGTTCGGGACCATGACGAAGAGCTTCCATCCTGGACGCGCGGCCCAAAACGGACTTACTGCCGCGCTGCTCGCCTCACGCAACTTCACCAGCTCCGAGCAAAGTCTTGAAGCCAAGTATGGCTGGGCGAATGTCGTCAGCACGGCCCACGATTACAGCCACATCACCAACACACTGGGTAAGACCTACGAAATCTCCGTCAATACATACAAGCCATTTGCCTGCGGTGTCGTGATGCATCCCACTATCGACGGATGTATTCAGCTGCGCAACGAGCACAAGCTCACGGCTGACACAATTGACAGTGTTGAGCTGAAGGTTCACCCGCTCGTCATGCAGCTTACGAGCAAGAAGTTGCCCCAGACCGGTCTGGAAGGAAAGTTCAGCATCTACCACGCTGCCAGTGTTGCCCTGATCGAAGGGGGCGGCGGCATCGATCAGTTCAGTGATCGTGCGGTACACGATCGGACGGTTACTTCCCTACGAGATCGCGTTTCCACCATTGTTGATTCGACGTTGCGCGAAGATCAAGTCCGGATCGTTCTGAGAACTAAGGACGGACACCGTTTGGAAAAATTCGTCGAACACGCCGTCGGCAGTGTCGACCATCCGATGAGCGATCGAGACCTGGAGACAAAGTTCACCGGCCTTACGGAAGGGATACTCCCATCAGACCGGCGCTCCCAGTTGATGGAACTCTGCTGGAACGTGCAAGGCTTGAATGAGGCGGCTGCCATCGCTCAGGCAGCTACTCCCGCTTAAGGAAAAATGATCAACGGTCAGTGGTCAGTGAACGGTTTCGAATTCTGTTACACTCGCCCCTCATGCTCTTTCATCCGCTCGTTGAAGAATGGTTCCATCGCTCGTTTGCTCGGCCAACCGAACCGCAGGAGCTTGCCTGGAAGGAGATCACGGCCGGTCACGACGTGCTGATCTCGGCCCCGACCGGCTCGGGCAAAACGCTGGCGGCGTTTCTGCTATGTCTGGACGGCTTTGTTCGCGCGGCGCTTGCCGGTTCGCTTGAGGACAGAACGGAAGTCGTGTATGTGTCACCGCTCAAGGCGTTGAGCAACGACATTCACAAGAACCTAGAGAAGCCCCTGGCGGAGATTGCGGCGCTCGCAGGCGAGAAGGGCCTGTTGATGCCTCCAATACGAGTGGCGGTGAGGACCGGCGATACACCTGTCCTGGAACGCCAACACATGTTGAAGCGGCCCCCGCACATTCTCGTCACGACACCGGAGTCGCTGTTCATTCTGCTAACGGCGGGAAAGAGCCGCGAGTTGTTGAAGACTACAAAGACGCTGATCATCGATGAAATTCATGCGGTGGTTGATGATAAGCGGGGTGCGCACCTGGCGCTCTCGATATCGCGGCTGGATGATCTCGTGATGAAAGCCGGTGGAGAGCCGCCGCAGCGGATTGGGTTATCGGCGACGGTAAGGCCGATTGAAGAAGTGGCGCGTTTTGTCAACCCACACAAACAGCTCCGCATCCTGGATAGCGGGCATCGCAGAGAACTGGATCTCGCGGTTGAAGTTCCTGAAGATGAACTCGGACCGGTAGCGAGCAACGAAATGTGGGCCGAGACTTACGACCGGCTCGCGGACTTGATTCTGGCGCATCGCACGACGCTGGTCTTCGTGAACACGCGCCGGCTCGCCGAGCGGGTCGCGCATCACCTCGCGGAGCGCCTGGGGGAGAGCGCTGTACTGGCGCATCATGGGAGCTTGTCGCGCAGGCTCAGGCTGGATGCGGAGCAGAAATTGAAGGATGGCGAACTGCGCGCGGTCGTAGCGACGG
>WNGK01000461.1_pt1 | contig 68718 bp, 74 predicted proteins | sample 5400601 | NCBI WGS metagenome assembly WNGK01 (sample SAMN13153376, study PRJNA577476) | soil metagenome | isolation source: 60 cm soil or saprolite under Garry oak tree replicate 1 | place: USA:California | collected 2016-06-15
TGCTCCGCTCTTTGCGCGCGGTGTTGAGGAAAGTATCCTGAATATTCTGCGCCGCTGGCTTATTTTCCATTTCCGATCTCCTAGCCCCTTGCCCCACGCCCCACTGGACTCGCTCCCTCAAACAAGCGAGCCCTGGAAGGGATGCGAGTGATGCAACATTCGTACAATACGGCCTAATCAGAGAGTTTACAACCAGAGTTGGAGATCAGGTGGAGGCAGAGCCTGTCCTGAGCGAAGTCGAAGGATTCCCTGACCTGTGCGGAGTTCAGCTCCGCACCCGCCAGCTTTCTAAACCGGCAGCTCTTCCTGCATCCATCCCACTTCGGGCTTAGGCTCAGACGTCAGGTCCAGCACCAGCTTCTCCAAAATCAGCCGGCGGCTTGGAGGATTGGAGCGCAAAGCCAGATCGGCCCTGGAGACCAGCCGGATAGCCCGGGTTAAGTCGCGCTTGGATTTGTACCGCCGCGCCTGGCGAATGATGTCGTCCGCGGCAAACGGAGGCACCCGAAAACCCTGCCACAATGCCGCCCACAGCATGCGTTGGTCGCGGACGTTGCGTTCCAGGATCACGAGCATCTGGCGGAAAGTCTTGGCCAGCATATACAGATGGCCGATGGCGGCTTCGTCGCCTTCTCCGCTGGAAAGCACCGCGTCCAGCATTTCCAGCGCACGGGTGCGATCACGTGAGGAAATAGCGTCAGTGAGTTCATACAGCGAACGCTGTTTGGCCGCCAGCACCATGGTTTCCACGTCGCCCAGCGTCACTCGCTTCTTCTCCCCCACGTAAAGGATCAACTTCTCCAGTTCGTTGGAGACCATCATCATGTCGCCGCCCAGCGAATCCACCAGCTCGCGGGCGGCGTCCGCCTCGATTTTCACTTCGCGAGTGACGCAGTATTTCTGTATCCAGCGCACCGCTTCGCTACCTTCCACGCGGCCCAGTTCGACGATGGCACAATAGCGGCCCAGGGTCTCACGAATTCGCTCGTAGCGTTCTTTGTCCGTCAGGTCCATGCGGCGCGCGTCGGCGGGAATGCTGATATGGTCGGCGACGAAGATGAGCACCGCATCCGGGTTCGGATCTTTGCAATACTGCTCAATCGCGTTGAGCTTGTCTTCATTCGAGCCGCGTCCGAACAGTGTCTTCACGCCGCGCACAAAAAATATCTGGAACGGCGCCATCAAAGAGGGGGTGCGGGCGCGGTCCAGCACTTCCGCCAAGTCAGTCTCCGCCAGATCAAAATCGAATAGGCTGAATTCGCGCAGGCCAGCCGGAACCAGAGACCGCAGAATCGCGTCGCGGCACTGTTTGCGGAAAAAGACTTCGTCGCCCACGAAAACATAAGCGGGCCGCAGCTTTCGGGCTTCGACTTCCGAAACAAAACGCTCGGCCTGCGCAAACGCCCGCATCAAAAGGCCTCCAGGATGTTCGAAACCAGGGTCCGCGCAAACGAACGCGAAAGCCGCTGAAAGGCGGGCGAGTCTTCTTCGAAAAAGCTGCTCAACTCCTGCGAAACTTGATATTGCTCGCGAAATGTATACGAAGGATTCTGATACAGCATTCTTCCCTGCCGGTCGGTCAAGGCAACGTTCATGCTCACAATCACCCGAACGCTCGAAGCGCGTCCAGTTTTTGAATCGTAAGTCAGCGGCGTCGTGAAAGTGGAAAGCACCGTACCGCGCAAGGTCGCGTCCGCTGAGCCTGGATCGGAGGTGATGTGGTACTTGGTGCGTGTGGTAAATTCCTGCACCACCGCGGCGGTGAGCGTCTGCTCGATCTTGTAGGTCTGCGTCTGATTCACAAAAGCCGGCACCGCCAGTGTGCGCATGTCGGGCGGAAGCAAGTTCGCATGTCCGGCCGTGTGATATCCGCATCCCGCACCGAACAGGCACAGCGACGCTACCAAAAGAGAAGCCCGTCTCACTGGATCTGCCCCCGCGGCCGGCTCGCAGCCATGCCCTCGGCAACTTCGACTGCGGTAACGGCGGCCACCCGGAAATTATCGCAGGTTGCCCACAGCCAAACGCTCTCCGCATCGGCCGAATCCGGTATCGCTGAAACCAGGATGTCTCCCTGCCCCGCGGCGTTCACGTTGTTGGGAGCTTCTTCCGGTTCACCGATGACAGCGACGTGCTCTCCGGCGAGCGCAGAAGAAACCTGCGACAACGCGCTCGGCTGTTCGAATTCCACGTTCAGCGAAAATGCGTGCCCGTGGAACACCGGCGCCTGCACCATAAGCAGCGAAGGCACCGGGGCACGATCACCCACAATCCTCTTGTAATGCTTCACCACCCGCTCGGTCACCGATGTCAAGGACGGCGACGACTGCTCGCCGTAGCGTGCGACCATGTTGAACGCAACCTGAACATCAAAGACGTTCTTCGGAAGCGGCTGGAAGGAGAGCAGGTTGACCGTCTGCTCGTGCAGTTCGTCCATTCCTTTTTGCCCATGCTCGGAGGCCGGCTCAAACACCGTGGCCACTACGCGCTTTATGCGAACGGTCGCGTGCAAACGAATCAGCAGCAGCGCCAGTACTACCGCTACCGGATGGGCCACCACCGCGGGTCCCGGCTGAAGCTCGGGAGTGAAGAACTGTCCCAGTTGGCGCTCGACCCACGGAGCACGCACCGCCGCGTCCGGTTCATTCTCCAGCGCGTACGAAAGATCAACGATCGCGCTGCCCGACTTCAGCACATGCTGCCAGTTCCTGCGCGTGCAATCGCCGTCGGAGGCAAAGAACGTGAAATCCATGTGCTCGAACTGCTCCGAGCGCACGCTTTGAATAAAAGTAACCTCATCTTTCACTGCTTCCAGTTGCCCGAGCGATTCATCGTCGTCCAGCAGCTTCACATCTAGGGACGGGAAATTGCGCTGGTCAAGGACCTCCGCAACCTCTTTGCCCTTCAGCGACGCGGCGCCAACAATAGCCACCCGGTAGAAACCGCGCCCTGGGTCCACGTGCGTCACCCCGGCAGATTTAACATTCGAATTCATGAAGTTTGCGAAGCCTCCGTATAAGTTGGAGGCGGCGGATTTCGTTTGCGCCGAAATACCCACTGCAGTCGCCAGAACACTCCCGAAAACATATAAAACAGCGCCAGACCGAACAGCACTGGCCGGGAAAAAAACCAGACCGCGCCGAACAACACGGCGAAGATCACAATCAGCCGGAACGGCTGGCGGGCGCGGAAATCTAGGTCCTTCATGCTGTAAAAGCGCCACGTGCTGACCATCAGGTATCCGGCGATCACAATCACCACCAGCCAGGTAACTGCGGTTCCCCACCACTCAGGTGGATCACCTCCCGTAAAGTGCACCACTGCCGCGATCACGCCCGCCCCTGCCGGGATCGGCATTCCCACAAAATATTTCCTCCCTGGCCGTCCTGGATTCGAGGGCTGAGGATTCACCGTAATGTTGAAGCGCGCCAATCGACTGGCCCCAGCCACGAGAAACGCGAATCCGGCGATAGCGCCCAGATGCGAGAGTTTCACCGGCATATCGGGATACGAGATATATGGTGAAATACTGCGAAAGCCCCACATCCAGGCCAGGAATGCCGGAGCCACGCCAAAAGTGATCACGTCGGCTAGAGAATCCAGTTCGCGGCCAAAATCGCTGGTGGTGTTCGTCATTCGGGCGATTCGTCCATCTAACCCGTCAAACAACACCGCAAATCCGATCGCTATCGCCGCGTGATCAAAATGCCAGTATTCGGCCAACGACCCTTGTGTGATTTGCTGTAAGGCGTAAAAGCCGAGATACATATTCGCGGTGGTGAACAACGACGGCAGAATGTACATGCCTTTTCGGAACCTGCGCGATGCCCGGTCTTCTTTTCGGCGCTGGAGATCGCGTGTTTCGTACATCACAGCGCCCCCTGTTGCGCATGTCCGGCAGTTCCGGCCAGTTCCTTGCGCTCACTCTTCAGAAAAGCCAGAATGCTGGACCCGCCCTTCACATGGTCGCCGGTCTTGACTCCAATCTCCGCCGAAGCCTCGAGCAGCACATCTACGCGAGAGCCAAATTTGATTAGACCCACTCGCTCTCCCCGCTCCACCCGGTCGCCGGCGCTCTTGGTAAACACTATGCGCCGCGCCAGTAGCCCCGCGATCTGCTTGAAAACAACGGTATGCCCGCCTCCCTCAACCGTCACCGTATTCTGCTCATTGTGCTCGGCGCTTAAGGCGTTCATGGCGTTCAGGAATTTTCCCGTCTGGTAGCGCACCGCGCGAATCACTCCAGAAACCGGTGCCCGGTTCACGTGAACATTCAAGACATTCAGGAAGATGCTAATTCGCTGGACCGGTTCCCCGTCCACTACCACGGTTGATACATCGGTCACCTTGCCATCGGCGGGTGAAACCACAGCGGCTGGATCCCCAGGAATTACGCGCTCCGGATCTCGAAAGAACCACAAGAAGAACGCAGCCAGCAGCACCGGAACTACCGCCCAAACCGGGCTGGTCAGCCACCCTATCAGCAAGGCTCCCGCAAGCAGCACCAATCCGTAGTAGTAGCCGTCACGAACCATAGGGAGACAAAGGAATTATATGGCACGCGCGCCGTGGTACTGCCGTTTTTGCGTTCAAAACAAAAGGCGCGGTCTGCGCCGCGCACTGGATACATCAATCCTCTACCGTGCCAGACGGTGGATAGATTGGTCAAAAACTATTAGGCGACTTGGCCCTTCGAGACGTGTTCCCTATACTGCCGCTCGATTGACTCCATCTGGTCCCGCAAACGTAGTTTTAGCTTCTTTAACCTGACTTCTTCCAGTTTTTCCGCGTCGGTGAGGTAGCGCTTGTGGGTGAGAGAGGAGAGCCGTTGTTCGTACTGCGTGTGCTCCGTGGCCAACTTGCGAAACTCTTCGTGCGTGGCCAGGAGATGGTCTCTAGAAGCTAGCATCCTACAGACCTCCTGATATTCATATTATGAGCTAAACGTAGCACACGGGAAGAATCCGTTCAATGAAGATTTTTCAACAGAAATTCACCCATAAGTCCCACACCTGTAATGGTTTAGTAGTTCGCACCAGAATCGGGGCAGCTCACACTGTGAGAGTGTAGAGCACGGCATCCTCGGGGGGATCGTTGTAGTACGAATTGCGGCGTCCGGCCATCGAAAAGCCGCAGGCTTCGTAAAAAGAGCGCGCAATCCCATTGGATTCGCGAACTTCGAGAAAAATGCGGTTTATCTTCCGATCACGGCCAGATCCAATGAGCGCGCCAATTAGTTTTGACCCCACGCCACGATGCCGGCCGGCTTCGGCTACGACAATGCTCTGCAATTCGCATTCGTCGCCAATCTTCCGAGCGACCAGAAAGCCCAGAAGGACACCTCCTTCTTCGGCAACCAGCGAGATTCGATCCGTCTCTCCATCCTCGAACATCCGGGAATAGAAAGACTCCGGCCAATGCGCGGCGGTTGGAGATTGTCGCTCCAACGCCATCACGGACGAAGTATCTGTAGGACAAGCACTGCGAGTCTGGATGTCGAGTTTCTGCACAGTCTGAACTAACTTGATCTTTGGAACTCGCCGATCTTTATTTCCCTCTCCGTCAGCGAAACACATCTCTCATCAATTGCTTGATAGTCGATCCCGTTCTTTTTCCTGAAGTTCAAATACGCCTGGCGGGTGTCCCAGAAATCCAGCGTCAAATAGCGGAGCGGCATTGCCCGGTCATTAACCAGCTCGGTGCGAATGTACCCCTTGCCGGTGCGAAACAATTTTACCCATGTACCGTCGGAGCCGTAAGCTCTCTAAAACTCGGGCCGCTGGCCAGCTCTGACCCGGAACTCCCAGATGATGACGAAATGGCTTTCCCTCGCCTTTTTCTTGATCATAACTTCCAGCCGGTAATTTCATTACGCAGCAAGACCAATGCGGCCGGGGACGACAGTGGACCTTGAATTGGCAATGCCTGCGCAGGCAAGGAGTCGAATCCCTGAAGAGCCGATAGAAACTTTCACCTGCAGCCCATCACTTTGCCACCTTCCCGAAGATTTTCTTCGCCATCCACAGCGGCGCCACAAAAACGTGCAGCGGATTGGTAAGAAACGCCGGCTTGTTGCCTTCGATCAGATGTCCCAGCCAGGCCAGGGCAAACGCCGCAGGAATCAGCAGCAGTCCGATGATCCAGTGAAACCAGACAACAATGACGAAGGAGAATCCGACCGGTATGGCGATCAGGTGCAGCGCCCGGTTTACCGGATGATTGTGCGCGCCATCATAATGCGAGTAGAGGCCCACGGATCACCTCGCCTTTCGGCTGTGGATTATAGCGCGGGCAGCGCCCTTCTGCGGTTCTGATTTGCAGGAGCGTCTGAGGCGTGGAACAATAGTTGGCGATTGGAAAAGGAAACGACTCCTTGAAAAGGGCGTTATTCGCGTTGTTTCGGCACTGTTTCAGCGCTTCTAGGACTACTGCTGGTACCGAGTTTACTCTATGACATTCTTGGATTGTTTAATGTTCAAGATGCTGCAGACGGGCCCAAGTGGGTGCTGGTATCGGCAGTTCTGATCTTTGCGGCACTTGTTTTTGGCGGATTCTTCCTCTCGCATCGCTTGTTTCGCTTGGCTGCTCGTTCGCCGAATATCAAATCACACTGAACCTCTGCGTTCACTTCAGGCGTTTTGCATCACAGTGTTGACGGAAATAAATCTTTCGAAAACTTCATTCGAAAGCAGCCGCCCGCGAGCGCTCAGCGCGATCACATCCCCCTCGCGCTCGATCAATCCTGCTTCAACCAGTTCGGACATCGCTTCCGAGTAGCAGCCCGCCAAGCTAGGGCCGAACTCTTTCGCAATCGCGGCCAGGTCAATCCCTCGATTCAGGCGCAGTCCCAGAAAAAACGCCTCCTGCAATGCAGCCTCCGGAGAAACGTCAGTGCGCTCCTGCGCAGATCCAGTCACGTATTTCTCCAGCGCATCAGAATTCGAGAATCGTACAACTCCCCGGCCTGCAGCCGAACGCAGCATCGAGTGCGCATCCACCCCGAAGCCGAGATACGGCTGCCGCGTCCAGTATTTCAAGTTGTGCCGCGACTCATGTCCTTCGCGTGCGAAGTTCGAGATTTCATATTGCTCGATCCCGGCAGCCTTCAGACGGTCGCACGCAATCTCGTAAAACTCAGCCGTGAGGTCATCGTCCGGAACGAAGTGCGCGTGATATTTCTGCCCTCCCGCAATCAGTTCCCGCCCCAGCCGCGAATCGTCATCCACTTCCAGCATGTAGATGCTGGCGTGCGGGACGCCAGTCGCGATCAGGTCATCCAGCGACTGCTCCCAGCTCTCGCGCGTCTGGTGCGGCAATCCGGCAATCAAATCCACGTTAACGTTAGAAATCCCCGCCGCGCCCAACCGAGCTATATCGTCCAGCACAATGTCTCGTTTGTGCAGACGGCCAACCGAAGCCGCCTCTCGCTCCACAAATGACTGCACGCCCAGGCTTACCCGGTTCACGCCCAGGCGTACGAAAGCCTCCAGCATGGACGGCGTCAGCGTGCCCGGCGCGCATTCCACCGTGATCTCAGCTCCGCTCTTCACAGCGCGATTTTGCGAAATGGTGACAAAGATCCGCTCCAGTTGCGTTACTTCTAAAATAGTGGGGGTGCCGCCGCCAAAATAAATCGAGTCAATCTCCCGCTCCCTCTCGCCCCCCATCTGCTCAGCAGTCCTGGGCGCCTGCTCAATTTCGCCGCCCACTCGAGCCACGTACTGGTCAAAAACGGCGTGCGAAAAAACATCGGAGGCGAAATTGCAGTATGTGCACTTCGTTTTGCAGAACGGCACCGAAATGTAAAACCCCAAAGGCATCTGTATGATTATCCCACTGCGGGGTAGTTCACATTTAGGGCTCAGATTTGACCTGAATCCCTGGGCCCTAAGTTCAGGTGGTAAGTACGCTCAGATCAAGGATCGTTTAGCAAAAGGAGATTTTCGCTACTGCCTCGCGTCGTCATCACCGGAATGGGTGTCGTAAGCCCCAACGGAACCGGCAAGGAAGCCTTCTGCCGCGCCGTGCTGGCCGGCAAATCCGGCGTAAAGCGAATTACACGGTTTGATTCTTCGCCGCTGTTGGTTCACATCGCAGGCGAAATCCCCGAATTCGACGAACTCGCCTGGGTGGACGCGCGCGAGCGCAAGCATGTTTCCCGCGTCGTACCGCTCTGCCTCGCCGCAACCACGGAAGCCATCGCCGACTCCGGTCTCGACATGGCCGCCATGTCGCTCGACGAAAAGCGCCAGATCGGTATCATCCTCGGTACCGGCGGCGGGGCGCAGGAATTTTCTGAACAGCAATATCGCTTGTGGCACAGCGGCAAAGAGAAGCAAGTCAGCCTGTTCTGCATTCCCTCTGGAACTATGGGCACGATTCCCAGCGAGATCAGCATGCGCTTCGGCTTCCGCGGATACGCCCACGTGGTCACGGCAGGTTGCACGTCTTCGACGGACGCTCTAGGGTACGCCTACCAGCACATTCAGGCCGGAATTCAGCCGATGTTCGTCGCCGGCGGCGTGGATTCGCCCGTCACCGAAGGGATCATCAAGGGCTACACCATGATCCGGGCTCTGACCCAGTCGTGGAACGACCAGCCGGAGCGCGCCTCCCGCCCATTCTCCGCCGACCGTGACGGCTTCGTGCTCGCCGAAGGCTCGTGGATGTTTGTTCTCGAGGATTACGACCACGCCAAAGCCCGTGGCGCACAGATCTACGCCGAGATCACCGGCTACGCAGCGACCTGCGAGGCTTACCACCGCGTCCGCATGAGCGAGTCGCCCGAAGAACCGGCCCGCGCGATCACTCTCGCGCTCGAAGAATCTCGCCTGGCTCCCGAAGACATTCAGTACGTCAGCCTGCACGGGACTTCCACCGAGATGAACGACCGCGTGGAAACCCGCGCCCTAAAACTCGCGCTCGGCGATCATGCCTACAAAATCCCCATGTCCGGATTAAAGTCGCAGATCGGTCATGCCCAGGGCGCCTGCGGTTCAGCCAGCGTGGCCGCAACCCTGATCGCCATGGAACATGGGTCGGTGCCTCCCACCATTAATCTCGACTCTCCCGATCCCGATTGCGATCTGGATTACGTTCCCGATGTGGGCCGAAAAGTTTCGATTGAACACGCAGTCTGCAACTGCGTAGGTTTCGGCTCAAAGAATTCCGCGCTAGTATTAAAGAAGATCGCATGAGCCCATCACCAACCTCTGTCATCCTGAGCGGAGTAAGAACTTCGCGACGCGAAGTCCTTCCGCAGTCGAAGGACCCCTCTAAGCTCCACTGGGGCGACGCCGAATCAGGGCATTCTCCCGCTTATCCCGAGCGCGGGTGTCCGGCCGCACGGTTTGCTTGTGAAGGCCTCTAGCCAAATCTGCATCGCAACCTTGTTGCTTTGTGGAATCGCGACAGCACAAGCAACCAGCGGATCGTCGTATCCCTATCTCCTCCGCCTCGACCGTTCCAATTTCGAAGGCCACTCCTGCGCTCTCCTGCAGAAAACCGGCGCCTTCCATCTCGAAGTCAATCACGGTGACGACATCAAAGTATTCGAGGGCACCATCGAAGCCAAACAGCTCCACGAACTCGAGCTCAATCTAAACAGTGAAACACTGGCGAACTTGTCGCAGCGGCAGATCGAGGAGCCCCTGATGCGTACCCGTCACGATGAACTGCAGATGACCGTATTTCGCGGCGACGGCTGGCAGGATTTGTACTTCCGCAGCAGCGACAGCCAGCAGCCTTTCGACCATTGGTTGCAACCCCTAATCCATTGGCTCGATAACTTGCACAAATTACCGCATCGGCAGCTGTCAGAATACGAGGGGAAGAACAATTGTCTGCCATCGAAAGTAATAGCCCTTAAAAAACGGGACGCCGATGCGCCCCCGGAATCCGTCACCTCGAAGACAAGATCCCGAATACTCTACGCTGGCCCCGCCTCCCAGCCCCAGCCCCAACCGCACCCCTCACAGCCCGCCAAGCCGGTCCCGGCTTTGCTGCGCATGTCTTCATTTGAGATAAAGCCAGGAAGTGCGCGCGAGAGTTGCGCCCTCATCGTCGAGAACGGCAAATACCGCTTCGAAGACCGCACCCAAAAAACCGGCAAGCCAGTGAACAACAGAATATCAGCGGGGCAGATGGCGCCCAAGGAACTCCAGCAGCTACGCCAACTCCTGGACGATCCGGTGCTCCAAAAAATCGGCCATCACGAGCCTCCGGGCGGCATGGTCATACCCATGATGGGAGACATACTGGATATTTCAATTTCCCGTCCATCCGGAATTCAACAGTTCGTTCTCTCGTCACGCTTTAGCCGTCCGGGGCTCCCTTCGTTCTACAGCGGCGATGGGGATATCAGCATCGCCCGCCCACTGCTCAGTTTCCTGGATGAACACGTTGTGAGCAACAAAGCCGGAAGTCTGGATCCGGCCTCGCGCAACGGCTGCGCTGAGGCGCCGTGAACCCAGTTACCCGATCTTCGCTCAGACGATCTCACTTAGACGATCTTCGCCACCAGATCATAGTCATGCGCCTCTGTGATCTGGCAGCGGTAAAACTCGCCGGGCAGGGGTTCGAGTCCCTCAGGAACATCGGCTATATAAAGCTTGCCGTCAATCTCCGGCGCATGCATTGCTGTGCGGCCTTCGAGCAGCATGTCGCTTTCTTCCGACTCACCCTCCAGCAGGACATCAAACTCTTTCCCGCGCAGCGCTTTCTTCTTGCGTTTACTGATTCCCTTCTGGATTTGCATCAGATGCTTGCGCCGGCGTTCGATCTCGCGCAGCGGCAACTTTTCGTCGAGCGAGAAAGCGGTCGCGCCGTCCTGGTCGGAATAGGCAAAGCTTCCCATCCAGTCGAATTCAACCGCGCGCACAAAATCACACAGCTCTTCAAACTCTTTTTCGGTCTCGCCCGGAAATCCTACAATAAATGACGTCCGCAGAGTCACGCCCGGAATGGTGCGTCGCATCTTTTCTATCGTACCCAGGAATATCTCTCCGCTTCCGCCGCGCTTCATGCGTTTCAGAGTGCCGGCCGAGGCGTGCTGCAAGGGAACATCCACGTACGAGCAGATCTTTTCATGCGCCGCAATGGTTTCCAGCAACCGATTGGTGATCTTGTTCGGATACGCGTACAGAAACCGTATCCAGCGCAGATCTTCAATAGCAGCCAGTTTCTCCAGCAGCAAAGCCAAGCCGTCTTTGAGCCCGAAATCTTCGCCGTAGCAGGTTGTATCCTGCCCGATAAGCGTAATTTCGCGCACGCCAGATTGCGCCAGCCGCTCGGCTTCGGCCACAACAGACTCGAAACGGCGGGAGCGGAACTTCCCGCGCAACTGCGGAATAATGCAAAAGCTGCACGGATGATCGCAGCCTTCCGCAATCTTGATGTAAGCCGTCGATCGCGCAGTGGCCAGCACTCGCGGCGTGGCTTCATCGTAAAGATAATTCGGCAGATCGGCGATGGCGCCATCCCAGGTCTCGCGCGAGAACCGCCCCTGCGCGGCGCGAGCATCGCCTTCGGCACGCGAAGTCAGAATCCGAAATGGAGAATCAATGGGCTCAGCCGCGCTGATTCCCGCAGCCACCAGAATACTTTCGAGTTCGCCGGTGCCCACGACCGCATCCACTTCAGGAATGTTCTTGCGAATCTCTTCGCGATATCGCTCCACAAGACACCCAGCAACCACCAACTTGCGCGCCCGCCCCGACTTGTGGCGGACCATTTCCAGAATGGTATTCACTGACTCCCGTTGCGCGCTCTCGATAAACGAGCAGGTGTTCACCACAATGACGTCGGCATCCTCCGCGCGCGGGACAAGCTCCGCCCCAGCCTGCGCCAGCATCCCTATCATGACTTCGCTATCCACCAGGTTCTTGGGGCACCCCAGGCTAACAAACCCGACTTTGGGCGCAGCCGATGATTGCGTTTGCGGTCGATCGATAACCGATTCAGTAAACGACTTGTTAGACATGTGATTTCATCATTTTAGCAGCCTTTGGCCGAAGCCCTCCCAAGGGTCAAGTACCGAGGGCACTTTCCCCCGATTCCAGCAGGCGATAAAGTCTCCCTATGAGCGGCACAGGAACGGGCAAACAATTCATCTGCATGCAGTGCGAACTGAGTGAGGGAAAGTGCGGCTGCGAGAAGTATTGCTGCTCCTGCCAGAGCCAGCTGGATGTTCGCCTCTGCCAGGATGGCCTATATTATTGCTCAGCTTGCCGCGAGGCCTGCGACTACAAGACTGGCGACCAATCAAGCTGCTAACCTGATTCCGCTTCGCTCTAGACCACCACCCTCTCCTGATATTCCCCAAACACTCCGCGCATAGCGTCTGAAATCTCACCGACGGTCGCATAGGCCTCCACCGCAGCTAGAATCTTCGGCATCAGGTTCTCGCCAGAGCCTGCTGCCGCCCGCACCGCATCCATCGCCTGTTTCCACGGCCCGGAGTCCCGCCGCGCCCGCAAGGCCCGCACCCGCTCCACCTGTTTGCGTTCCAGCGCTTCATCAATGCGCTGGATGGGAACCGCCTTCTCTTGCTCCTGGGTAAATTTGTTTACGCCGACCACTGTGGCCTCTCCATGGTCCACTGCCCTCTGATACTCATACGCCGCATTCTGAATTTCCTGTTGCACGAATCCTCGCTCAATCGCCTTCAGCATTCCGCCAAGCGCGGCAATTTTGTCGAGATAATCACTCGCCCGCTTCTCAATTTCGCTGGTAAGCGATTCAATGAAATAAGACCCCGCCAAGGGATCAACCGTATTCGGCACGCCCGATTCATAGGCAACAATCTGCTGCGTGCGCAGCGCAATCCGCGCCGCCTGCTCCGTCGGCAGCGACAGGGCTTCGTCGAACGAATTGGTATGCAGCGACTGCGTTCCGCCCAGGACCGCCGCCATCGCCTGGATCGCCGTACGCACGATATTATTCTCCGGCTGTTGCGCCGTCAGTGTGGAACCGGCGGTCTGGGTGTGAAAGCGCAGCATCCATGATCGCGGATTCTTGGCGCCAAACTTCTCGCGCATGATGTGCGCCCACATGCGACGCGCCGCACGGAACTTGGCCACCTCTTCCAGAAAATTGCTGTGGGCATTAAAGAAAAACGAGATTCGCGGACCAAACACATCCACGTCCAGCCCGGCGTCAACCGCGGCCTGAACATATGCGCTGCCGTTGGCCAGGGTAAATGCCACCTCCTGCACCGCGGTCGCGCCCGCCTCCCGCATGTGGTAACCGGAGATCGAAATCGTGTTCCATTCCGGCACATTTTGGTTCGCCCACGCAAACAAGTCAGTCACAATCCGCATGGCGCGCGCCACCGGATAGATATAAGTCCCGCGCGCGATGTACTCCTTCAAAATGTCGTTCTGCACCGTCCCCGAAAGCTGGCGAATGTCAGATCCCTTCCTCCGCGCCACGGCCACGTAAAGCGCGAGCAGAATAGATGCGGTCGCATTGATGGTCATCGAAGTGGAAGTTTTGGTGAGATCGATGCCGTCGAACAGGCGCTCCATGTCTTCGATGGAGTCAATGGCTACGCCAACTTTGCCCACTTCCCCCGCCGCCAGCGGATGGTCTGAATCGAATCCAATCTGTGTCGGCAAATCAAACGCGACCGAAAGCCCAGTCGTCCCGTGTCCCAGCAAATACTTGTAGCGTTTGTTGGAGTCTTCCGCGTCCCCCATGCCCGCGTACTGCCGCATGGTCCACGGCCGCCCGCGATACATAGTCGGCTGCCCCCCGCGAGTGTAGGGAAAATCTCCGGGATAGCCCAACTCCCGCTCATAATCCCAGTCCGCGAGATCGGATGGAGTGTAGAGCGAACGCACAGGAATGTGCGAGGTAGTCTCTGGATCTGCGGAGACGGTTTCCGCCTTGGGCTTCTCAAGCATGCTAACTGCGTTTTCGTTGCTTGCGCGGTTTTCGCGCTCTCCAGAACGAGCTTACTCCAAACCAGCCAAACACCAGGGTAAAGCCAGCGGCAATGGCCACCCGGTTCGGGGCCACCTTCCCTGCGTGATAGGCGAGGTACTCCTTCACCAGGGCCAAAGCGCCAAATCCCGCGAAGGCCAGGAACACAAGGCCTGTGATCTCGTGCCAAAGCTGCCGCAAGACGGCTGTGAAGTGCCCTACGGTGGCGCGCACCCCGCTCAGGACGGCGCTGTAAGTCCGAGAGCCCTTTATTTGCTTTCCGGCGACCCGGGCAGCAATGCCAAGTTTCCGGCCAGTTGAGACATTCGTCATCGCTCTCGATTTTACCAATCTCCCGGTTTAGAATACCTCTCAGCGGGTGCGGCGGTTCGGGAGATTGCATCCAATAGACAGCTTTTATTCGGCAGGACGGGGGATTCGTGGACCAACAACTGAAACATCTAATGAAAGAATTGGGCGAGGCAATCAACGAGTCTCTGGCGGATTCCGACCAAATTGCCGAAGTTGTGACCCGAATAAAGGATGGCGGCTACGATATTTTCCTGGTGCTTGAGGCCACTATCGGCGTCAGCCGCCCCGGTGAAAAATCCAGCGACAAAACTTCCCTGGTGACCACGCTGACTAGCAACCCCGAACTGAAGATCAGCGATCAGGACCTGAAGTTCCTGAAGTCTCTGCGCATCAAGATTGAAAACGACGCCGCCTAAGTAGCAAAGGTTTGGGTGGAGCAGGGCCTCCGGCCCCTGCATAGCAGTTGCGGCACGTGACGGCTTTAGCCGCTGAAGTACTTTTGCACAGGCGATGGAGTTCGCCGTAACCGCCGGCTATGACGCTGGCTAATAACTCCTACCACTTTGGTTAGGAGAACTCCGCACGTGAACCGAGTCCTGGTCATTTCCCTCGGCGCCATTCTGGGCGCCAATGCCCGCTGGTTCATCAGCCGTCTCGCCGCGCGCGTCCTCGGTCCCGTCTTCCCTTTCGGGACTTTGTTCATCAACATCACTGGGAGCTTCATTGTCGGCTTCTTCATGATCTGGGCCGGCGAGCGCGTGCTCATCGATCCCCGATGGCGCTTGTTGGTCGTGGTCGGCTTCTGCGGGTCTTTCACCACCTTTTCCAGTTTCGCCTTTGAAACTGTCGCCTACTTTGAGCAGGGCCAGTGGCTACTGCTGTTCACCAATTTCGTCACCAACAATCTGCTTTGCCTGACCGCAGCTTTGGCTGGGATGGCGCTGGCACGGGCAGTGTAAAATGCCAGACGCTATGGCAGTCCAGGTCACCATCTATCTCAACGAATCCGACAAGTGGCAGGGACGGCCTTTGCATATGGCCCTCCTGAACTACTTGAAAGAGGAAAACGTCTTCGCCGCCTGCGCCTTCCACGCCGTGGGCGGATTCCTCGGCCGCCAGCGCGTCAAGACCAGCCATCTGGTGGACGCTGGGGGCAAGCTGCCCCTCATCATCATTTTTGTGGATACCGACGAGCACGTGAGCCGGGTCTTGCTCAAGCTGAAAGAAATGTCCGCGCACCATCTCATCGTGCGGGAGAACGTGGTGCTGGAACAAGGAAACCTAGAATACTAACTGATCAGAGAAGAGTAACTGGACGTGCTGGCGGCGCCTGATCACGCCACCTGCTCAATCCCCTCGGCTTGAGCTGCAAAAACCCCCTCAAAGTTCACAAAAAAGCACTCCACCGAGACATCGCCGAATTTTTCTTTCACTAACTCCGCTGCTCTTCGCAATTCCCCGCGATGATGCTCGGCTTCGAGTTCCAAGTCTCCTTTGAACGCAGACAGGCCGCCATAGGTCGCGCAATCGGAATGGCACATCAACAATACGCGCTCCGTGCGATGCAGCAGGATAGACATCCGTACCTGTTCCAGTATGAAGTCCCGCTCAAAATCATTGCGCGGAGAAGCCAGCGTCTTCGCCCCGCCCGCCACCACAATCATGTCCGGACGCAGAATACCCTGCCGCTTCAAAAACTTGTGTATCGCGAGCCGGATACGCTGATCAAAGCAGCACAGCACTGCCGCGTCCGCGAGATACGGCTCCCGCGCAGAATCAAAGTGGAATATTTTTTGCATGGACAGTTAGCGAAGGCGCATTCCATCGTAGCAAGCGCACTTTACTCCGTCATCCTGAGCACTTGAAGTTCGCAAAGCGAATTGCATGCGGAGTCGAAGGACCCCTTGTCTGCAAATGTCTGCAGCAGCTTGTCGAGGCATTCCCGCCAATGGTCCTTCTAGTTCTTCGCCATGTGCTGCACGCCTTCACCCGACACCCCGACGATCTTCAAAATCCAGCTCGCAACTTTTTCCAGCGCCACCGGCGACATCGTCTCTTCGATCTCCGAATATTCCCCGATTGCTCCCGTCTTCGCGGTCTGGATGCGACCGTCAATCAACCCCGCTGCCGCGGCCCCTACGGCGACCTCGTCGGCATAGAGATCAGGTCACGATGTGCCAAGAAAGAAGAGACGTAGGGTTCGCCGTCGTCCGGCTTCAACTTAAAGAAAAGCGGGTATTCCGCGCCCGTGCCTTCGAAATACCAGCCCTGCTCTTGATACTTCATGTAAACCCAGTACCTCCGATGCACCTTGCACTCCGCACATTCGATGCTGAGATATCCGAGGAGTCGGTTTCCCTTAACAGGCTGAGGGTCACCCGGCGGAGCTATAAGTTGAAGAAAGCTCGGAAGGAACTGGCCCCCGGTTCTATAAAATCGATCGGCGTAGCAACTGTCTCCACAAGCGAAAAACGAGTCCCCTGCCAATGGTCGATGTTTAAGAGGATCATCTGGTAAAGGCCGTTTTTCACCGGCTTTATCTTCGAAGCATTTTGCAAAACCAGAGCCGGACTCTCGGGACTTACGAGAATGGCCTAGACGTCTGCCTGCTCAAGCTCTCGCGCCCACTGCGCCTGCAGGATTTCTAGCTGTTTTCTTGAGCTGGAGACACTTTCGGTCAAGAGCTTCTGTTGAGCCACGGCGGACACAACGGACAAGTCGAGTGCCTGCTTTGATTTCTCAAGAATATCTTTCTGTTTGCCGAGAGTTTGACTTACACCGTCAAGAGCGGACTGAGACGATTGCAACGTCTGTGCTTGCCCCGCAAGAATCCTCGTTTGCTCTTCTCCAGACCGCTTCGCATCCGAATAAGTTGTGATGGCAACGTGAAGACTACCAACTGCGAGAACGAGGAGAACTATGTTTAGCGCAGTGGCGGCAATAGCCGTGTAGTCGCTTAGGGACAGCACGCGCTCATTAGAGAGATGAGCACGCACTCTCCTCGCAAACACGATCAGGAATATCGCGACACCTCTGCCGAGCACCGTCTATAGCATCCACAGCCAGACCATTCGACCTGCGCTGTTTCTCCCTGTTTGATCTAAACCCGCTTCGCCTTCATCTCCGCCAATAACTGCTCAATCCGGTCCTCCTTCTCAATCGCGGTCAGCCGGCCTTCGATATCCTCATCACCAAGCTCCGACTTCGCCTGGCTGACGGCCTCATTCCGCTGGACCTTATGTTTCATGCGATCAAACGCCGCGATTTTCGATTGGTCCCCAATGGCGGCACGTGCGTCATGGGCTTTGCCGACGGCGCGGGCGCGGCGCTGCTGCGCAATCAGCAGATCGGCCTTGCCCATAGCCTCCGCCAATTTCTGTTCCAGTTGACGCAAAGCGGTCTTCAGATTCTCCACTTGCGCTTTCTGGTCCGCGACCTGTTGTGAAAAGCTGCCCGCCATCTCACGATAACTTTCCACGCGATGCAGCGCCGCCCGCGCCAGATCGTCTTCCTTCTTGGTGACCGCGATCTCGGCCTTGCGCATCCACTCCGCAGTTTTTTCTTCGTTTTCCTTCTGCCGCTTCTCCAGCAGGTGCTGGTCGGCGATGGCAATCGCCACCTGGGTCTTCACCTGCAACAGTTGGTTCTGCATGTCGAGGATGACTTGCTTGATCATCTTCTCCGGCTCTTCGGCCTTGTCAATCAAGTCGTTGATGTTCGCCCGTACCAGCGTTGAAACCCGTTCGAGTAGTGCCATGATGTGACTCCCTTCTAAATGCAGCTTCTAGCCGCTAGCTTCTAGCTATTAGCTCTTAGCCTTTAGCTCAAAAACCTCTTGTCATTCCGAACCGCTTCCAACGGTGAGGAACCTGCTTTCCTCTTTGACATCGCCACGCCGATCACGATGCCGACCGCAATCCCAATCGCCAGCCACGCGCCGCCCGATCCGAGCACAACCGCAATCGCCGCGCCGATCCCCGCTCCTAACGCGATGCCAAGTCCGATTTGCATGGATGGTTTTTTCATCTGAAACTCCGCGGGGAGGCACGCTCTTCGGCACGCCTGAAGCCATGCCCTCCCTTTTTTATTCACCAAACAAAAGTAAGAACCAGATCGAGCACGCACTCCAGAACCTCAATCAGACCTGCCCAGAGATCCTTTTCCGCACAGGCCCACGGTCCTCGCCGATCAACCCGATGCCTCGACTTTCTGCACTCATTGCCTAACACTCGGCGCGAGGCGGGCGAGGGCGCCCGCCCACACACCACGCCTACTTCCCATCTGCCTTGCCTTGCAGCGGCAGCACGTCCGGCGGCTTCGGAGACTTATCCCCGATCCCCCGCACCTTCGAGAGCAGATCGCTCATGCTCATCCCCGACAGCGTTTCAAACAGCGCCGGAACCTGCGCCGCCATCTTGGTCAAGTCGCCGGTGATTTTGTTCATCCCCGTGGCGTCGCCGTTGCCGGTTGAAACCACGGTAATCTTGTCCACGTTAGCCAACGGAGCAGCCATCGCCCTCATGATTTCCGGCATGCTGGTCAGCAGCTTGTCGTAGATGGCGGCCTGGTTGTACTCCTGGTAAGCCTCGGCTTTCACATTCATGGCGCGGGCTTCGGCGTCACCCTTCTTGAAGATGATTTCCGATTCCGCCTCACCCTGGGCCCGAATTGCAGAAGCGTGCCCTTCGGCCTCGGCAATCAAGCGTTGCTTCTCGGCGGCGGCCAGAGTCTCAATCCGCTGACGCTCAATCTCCGCCCCCTTCAGCACCGTAGCGATCAGTTCCTTCTCGCGGCGGTTGATTTCCGCTTCCTGCACTTTGACCTGCTGCTCTTTCTCAACTTGCTGCACCTTCACCTGCTCGGCAATCACCTGCTGCTGCATGATGTTGGTCTGAATGTCGTAGGCTTTATCAGCCTGCGCCTGCTGCCGCTTGGTGACTTCCACGTACTGCGCTCTTTTAACTTCCAAATCGCGCGTTGCCTCCGCCTGCTTTGCCAGAGACAAAGTTTCCGCCAGCACCCTGTCCTGGTCGGCCTGGGCCTTGGCCACTGCCGCCTCCCGCGTAGCCAGCGCGCGCCGGATCGCCGTATCCCGATCCGCTTCCGCCGCGGCAACGTCTGCATCCCGCTTAATTCGCGCAACGTCGGGCCGCCCCATGTTGATGATGTATTCGTTCTTGTCGCGGACCTCCTTGATGGTGAACGAGATGACTTCGAGGCCCATCTTGTTCATATCGTCGGCACAAGTCGAACGCATACGGTCGCCGACCATCTCCGGCTGCTTCACGATTTCTTCCACCGTCAACTGGCCGATGATGCCGCGCAAGTGGCCTTCCATGACCAGCTTGATCAGACCTTCGCGCTCCTGGTCAGATTTAGTAAGGAACTGCTCGGCAGCAGTCCAAATAGACTCAGTGTCCGACTTGACTTTGATTTGCGCCACCGCCTCAACCGTAACCGCGACGCCCTGTTTGGTGTAGAGATCCTGCTGCGGTGCCACGTCGAACGACATCAGTTCCAGCGACAAATCGTGGCAGTTCTCGATCAAAGGCAACACCATCGTTCCCCTTCCGACTACGACCCTCTTGTTACGGAATCCGTAAACAATCAGCGCCTCATGCGGCCCCGCTTTTCGGTACAGCCTTGCCGCCCAATTCATAATCAGCAGCAGAATCAGAATCCCCAGCCCTATAAATACCCATACCTCAATTGGCAGTCCCAGAAACATAACGCCTCCTCTTCGCAACGCGAGAAATCTTCAACCACCAAGAACGCGAAGGTCTAGGAGCGAAAAAACATCTTCGCGTACTTGGTGCTTGCGATTCATCAAATTCCAGACTCGTCTTACACTGCTCGTACTCACAGTGCCCTCCCATGGTTCTTAGCCGACTCGTCCGCAGCCTCGCTGAATTCGCTTTCCTCGCCCGCCATCTCCGACCACGGACGCACATAAGCAATTCCGCGTTCATAACGCGTGACCACAACTTCGGTCCCCTTCAAAATGGCTGACCCGTCTTCTGTGCGCGCTCCACAAACTCGCCGCGTTCCAGCCTGCGAATAGATCAACTCTCCGGTGCCGCCCACGCGAATGGGTATGGAGAGCCTTCCCAGCACGCCGACCATCTCATAGTCAGCCGGATCGAGTGCTTCATCCTCAGAACTCAGCACGCGGCTCAGAAACAGATAAATAATCGCCGCGCCCCCGGTGCCGCTCAACAGCGAAATTCCCAGCGCCGCCCAGAACCAGATTGCCGAATGCCGTGTCAGCAAATATCCCGTGCCTCCAAACCACGCCAGGAACGCGGTCAGCGTGATGAGGTTGAAAGGCGAGATTTGAGTCCCATGCACCCCAGCCTTTATACCGAGTCCGGCATGTGCCCCCGCGTGAATGTGGGCCACCGGCGCATGAAAATGAAAATGCGGAACATGTAAATGCATTCCGCCTCCCACAAACATCAGCAGGCTCAGGAAGAACCCCACGACAAAACAGACCAGATAAAAATCCGCCCAGGTCATCGCCGTCCTCCTCTTTCTCTCTTGCCGTTACTTGCATGCGGCTGCAACGCTTCCAGCAGCCGGTCCGCCAGCCCCGGCGTATCCAGAATCGCGCCCAGCAGAAGAATGCATTTGCGCGTGTCCTTCTCGCGGGCCGCCTTGATCAAAACTTCACTCAACTCGGCGTCTGCGGCAAACCGTTCTGAGCCTTGCAGCAGCCAGACATCGAGCTTCCCTTCCACCGTTCGCAAATCCGAAGTCAACTCGGTGTGATAGCCTTCGGGATCATCCACCAGAAATCCCGGATGAACTTTGAAGAACTTCGCCAATAGCGACCGCGAGCCTTGCGTCATATGCCGCCGCGAACCGCCTTCGATCTGCGACACATACGATTGGCTGATGCTCTTGCCTTGCTCCTTGCGAACCGCCCGCACCAGCTCCTGCTGTGTCATCGGCCGGTTCAGCCCGCGCAGCGAGCCTTCCACCTCGCGCAGGTAGCGAATTTTCTCTGCCAGTTTCATATTTCGTATCGCAATATGTATATTGCAATTTGCAATGCATGTCAAGAACTGGATCTGGATTGTTTTCAATAATCTGGAAGGTCGCGTTTTTGTGTCCCGGCCACCGAGGATGCGGGCGCAAGGTTGCCAGCCCCGGAAGGCAGAATAACTTAGCGAGGGTGTAAGCCCTTGGGGAGTTCCCGGTCCCGAGGGAAGTCCGGAGCGACGGCAGAAAGCTGGCTCGCTCACGGAATGGGCGTTGTTGTTATCTCAAGGATGTACCACTCGCAACCCCAGCGCTCTCTCAAACGCATCAAAGTCGCGGTCACGATGCAACAGCTCATGCCCTGCCTGCACACAGAAGGTTGCGATCAGGGAATCAATCGTCCTGCGCACAATGTAGCCTTGCTCTCGCAGGCTCCGATAGTTCAGCGCAGACGCTATCGCCAGCTCTTTTCCGCCCGTTTCGAATAAGTGGAAGGTCAGCAGTTCATCGCGAACCTGCGCGAACATCGAGTGTTCCCGAACCCCCTGCAAGACTTCGCAGAGAATCAGGTCGGTAAGCCCTAGCCGCTGCCGGGTAAGTTCTTGATCGAGCCAGAATGTTTCCGGATTATCCGTGCCCCGGAGGTAATCGATCCACACCGTAGTGTCAACGATCACCATGTGGGATCTTAACCTTTACGTTCGACTCATGCGGGACTGGGCGAGATCGCCCTCCCATTGCACTTTGCCCCGGAGCCTGCGAACGGAGCCTTGGGCATGGGTTTGAGCCAACAATCGTAAGCCGGCTTCCACGGCGGCCTTCTTCGTCCGGGCACCACTCCGGCGCATGGCCTGGCTCATCAAGCGATCGTCAATGTCGATGTTGGTCCGCAAACGACAACCTCCAATGTGTATAAATATCATACTTACGTGTATGAAGCAAGATTGCCTTTTGGCGCCCCCATTGCGGTTTGATTTCCACCGCCCTACGGGACTAGCATGATGTTCGTCGCTTCACTTCGCGCATCGTGGTGTTCGACAATTTCAGCCCTCACCCTCAGGAGGTATCCCATGGGCACAATTTCTCTAGCACAAGTTGACCCTCGCGTAACCAGCTTCTTGGAAAAGCCGCGCCAAATGCTTATCAACGGCCATTGGGTGGACGCCGTTTCCGGTAAGACCTTCCCCACCTACGACCCTTCCACCGGCGAAGTTCTCGCCACCGTCGCCGAAGGCGACCACGCCGACATTGATCTCGCCGTGAAGGCCGCCCGCAAGGCTTTCGACAGCGGCAAGTGGCGCAAGATGTCGCCCTCAGACCGCGGACGTCTGATCTGGAAGCTCGGCGACTTGATCGACTCGCACGTCGAGGAGTTCGCATACCTCGAATCGCTCGATAACGGCAAACCGCTGACCATCGCCCGCGCCGCTGACGTTCCGCTGGCTGCGGAGCTTTTCCGCTACATGGCTGGATGGGCCACCAAGCTCGAAGGCAATACCATTCCGCTTTCCGTTCCCTACACCCCTAGCGCAAAATATCTCAGCTACACCCTGCGCGAGCCGGTCGGCGTAGTCGGACAAATCATTCCCTGGAATTTCCCGCTGCTGATGGCCGCCTGGAAATTGGGCCCGGCGTTGGCGACAGGATGCACCGTGGTTTTGAAGCCTGCCGAGCAAACCCCCCTCTCCGCGCTGAAACTCGGCGAACTGATCCTCGAAGCCGGATTCCCCGAAGGCGTGGTCAACATCGTTCCCGGATACGGCGAGACCGCCGGCGCCGCTCTGGCCGCGCACATGGATGTGGACAAGATAGCTTTCACCGGCTCAACCGAGGTCGGCAAGCTGATCGTCCATGCCGCAATGGGCAATCTCAAGCGGGTTTCGCTGGAGCTGGGCGGCAAGTCGCCCAATGTGGTCTTCAAAGACGCTGACCTTGACAAAGCCATTCCTGGCGCGGCCAGCGCTATCTTCTTCAATCACGGCCAGTGCTGCTGCGCCGGATCGCGGCTCTATGTCGAGAAATCAGTTTTCGACCAGGTCGTGGATGGCGTCGCAGAATACGCTCGCAAGATTAAAGTCGGGCCGGGACTCGATTCCACGACCGAAATGGGTCCGCTGGTTTCGATCGAGCAACTGAACCGGGTATGCAGTTACCTCGAATCCGGCGCCGCCCAAGGCGCTAAAGCCGTGGCCGGCGGCCACAAGGCCTCCGACAAAGGATACTTTGTCGAGCCGACCGTTCTGGTCAATACCCGCGACGATATGAAGGTTGTGCAAGAAGAGATCTTCGGTCCCGTGGTCGTGGCCATGCCCTTTTCCGATCCGGCCGAGCTTATGCCGCGCGCCAACGACAACGTGTACGGCCTAGCCGCCGGCGTTTGGACGCGCGACATCGGCAAAGCCCACCGCATGGCCGACCAGCTCCAGGCCGGCACCGTGTGGATCAACTGCTACAACATCTTCGACGCAGCCCTGCCATTCGGCGGTTACAAGCAATCCGGCTGGGGACGCGAAATGGGCCACGAGGTCCTCAACAACTACACCCAGACCAAGGCGGTGTGCGCTCGGATCTAGTTCGGACTTAGTAAAAATCGGCATTCGCGGGAGGACAGGCGTCGCCCTGTCCTTCTTTTTTTCGCTCCAGCTTTGAAAGGGTGCGGCGTCAGCCGCACCGACAATTGCCCAGAAAAATTTACGGCACGGTCGGAGGCCCGGCCGGTTCGACGCTCTGGGCGTCTCAATCAGGAGGCACAACCTAACTACTGCGTACGCCCGTGGTGCTTCTTGCGGTAGATCGCGTTCGAAGTGCGGTTCTGCTGGCGATTGACCTGTCTGCGCTCAGCCGGAGTCAATGTTCCACCGTTGGCTGCCCGCTCGTTCTTCACTTCTTTGTTGATGGCGGCTTCACGCCTTTCCAAGTGTGCAGTTTCGCTGGGGGTCAGTTGTCCGCTCTTGATGCCCTGGGCAATTCGGTCCTGCTGGTTTTCCTGGCGCTTGCCCACTTCGCTCTTCGGGCTCGTGTTTTGCACCGCGGCATTGTGCTTGTCGCGATAGATGTCGCGGGATAGCCGATTCTGCTGGCGGTTGAGCCGGGCGCGATCGGCGGCCGTCAGATGCCCGTCGTCCGCTTTGCGCATGTTGCGCTCTTCCTTATTCAGCCCAGCTTCTTTGGTTTCCAGATTCTTGGTTTCACCGGCAGTGAGCTGGCCGCTCTGTACCCCATTCGCGATCCGGTCCTGCTGGTTTTCTTTTCGCTCCTGAATGGTTGGAGCGGGGGTGCTCGGTGGCGCGGCGCTTTGTGAGAATGACGGTACCGCAAGAGCAGGTAATGCCCCTGCAAACAATGCTCTCCGAAAAAATGAATTCATGGATCTCTCCTACTTCGGATTTGTGATTTGTCTTCGTGCAGCTTCTACTGTTCTCGAACTGCTTGGGTTGTTGAAACACAGCATGGGGACAAAGGTTGCGCGGTCGAGACATGCTAATTCGGGAAGGGAAGTTAATCGCGTTACCAAAGGTACGGTGAAGTGATGAACTGTCTCCAATCGCCCGCTGGACAATGTCCCGCGAAAAATATGGGGCCCGAAGGCCCCTTTAGACGTTGCGGCTGCAAAGTGTTAGAACGGAAGTCCCGGCAGTTCTACGGTCTTTTCAACCTGAACTGATTTCAAGGCATTGGAATCCAGTCCCAGCGCCTGCAAGATCGTGACCGCAACCTGCGAGGTAGCTACTGGAGTCTTCAGCACTCCGGCTTTCAAACTCGGATTCGACACAATCAGTCCGACATTGGTATCGCCGAAACTGAACCCGCCGTGCTCCGCATTCTTCTTGGTCGAGCTGGTATAGATGGTTCCATAAATCGGCTGTACCAGGACGTCCGGGGTGCGGCTGTCATGATTGGGGTCCTTGAACTTGAGCTTGATTTCATTCCCCGCCATCACTTCATCAATGAAGAGCGCCTTGGCATTGGCGTTCAAGTAGGCTGCAACCGCCGGCGTCTGGCTTTGATCCGGCAGCCAGAGCAGTGCGATGTCGTCGTCCTGGACGAACCCGCAGGGCCCGGTGCTGCAGGTTGCCGCGCTCGCAATCACTAGGGCCGCTGGATTGGTACCCCCGTCTGGCAAGGCCGCAACCAGGTTCGCAAAGTGCCCCGGCTTGTTCACCTTCACCGGATTAATCGGTGACTGCCCATGCTTGGCGCTGACGACAAATAAGGTTGATTCGTAAAGACCCTGCGATTTGAGCGCCTGAATCATCATCGCCAGAGCTTGATCAGTTTTTTCCAGACCATAGTTCAGGACTCGACTTGGTGTTCCAGCGCCATCGAGATAGCCACCCGGTTGCCCATTCAGCGCTCCAGTATCACTGGCGCAGCTTCCATCGAAGTTGTCCTTCGCCAGTTTCTGCCCGACGCTCACCGCCTGAAAGTTCATGCCGAAAACTGCCGGAACGCCCGGCCCCGGGGTCCCGTCGTGTTTCAAGCCATGAATTTCGTTCAGGATGGCTTGAACCTTCTTATAGTCATTTTGGACCGTGCAAACCACACTGACCGTGGCGTCGAGTCCGACGACGTTGGTGATTTCCGGTGTGTAGAGATCGTCCACACCATTTCCGGACGGCCCGTTGACCCAGTCATACGCGGGATGTTTGTCTGCCCAGGCAGTGTGGCCGCCCGCAGCCTTCACCACTTCGAAAATGGTATTGGTTCGGATCGCATTATGCGGCCACAACGGCACACAAGCGCCGTGATTAAGGACGCGCGGCAGCTTAGTGGGGTCGATCACGTTCAAAGACACGTTCTGCGAGTTGTACAGATCAATACTTTCGTCAAAAACCATCGTGTTGCCGGCGCCGCCGGAACAGGTCGGGTTTGTAGGATCGAAAATGGTGCGGTCATAGCTCACGTCGTAGAAGAGTCCACTGCTGACAGGCGATCCGCCGGTGACTAAGGCCATCAGGCCGGGGAAAGAATCCGAGTTTTCCGGGGTGCGTGCATTGGAATAGGTGATGCCGTTTCGCGACAACTGAGCCAGAGCAGAGTTGGGATGGCTCTGCACATAATTCGCCACGTCGAGGGCATGCAGCCCATCAACGCTAATTAGTAGGACATGTTTAATGTTGCTGTTGGAAGCGGCTTGTGCAACTCCCGCAAAAACTACAATTGCTGCGGCGAGTATAGAAAGCAAACGACGAATCACTGGAAGTTCCTCCTGTTTGAAATGAGAGTCCCCGATGAGACTAGCGGCAGGACGCTGAAAAGGGAGTTAAGTTCAGATGAATAAACGGTAAAAACGTCCTAGGAGAGCCGGCATCTAATTCACCGACAATTCACACAGGATTAATCATGTTGTTATCACCGGGCTGGCAGGATTAATAAGGGGAAGAGCGCTTCAGCCGTGCCGCCAGCAATTCGGAGGGAACGGGTTATGGGCCGCAGACTCACAATCGTCTTCTTTGACGCGGGTGGCGGACATCGCAGCGCCGCTGAAGCCCTGAAGGGCGTACTCGAAACTCAGCGCTGGGAAGTCCGGCTGCTGAATCTTCAGGAGCAGCTCGATCAACTCGACTTGTTAAAGAAAATCACCGGGCTTCGAATTCAGGATGGCTACAACCTGATTCTGCGCAAAGGCTGGACCTGCCTCACCCCGCAGTTGCTTCCCATCTTGCAAGGCTTCGTGCGTATGTACCACGGCCCCACGGTAAAGCTGCTCCGCAAGTATTGGGAAGAAAATCCTGCGGACTTGGTGCTTTCGGTCATCCCACATTTCAATCGCGCGCTAGTCGAAAGTATCCGCAAGAGTACTCCGGCAACCCCATTTGTCACCCTGCTCACCGACTTCGCCGATTACCCGCCACACTTCTGGATGGAACGCGAATCGCAATATCTGATCTGTGGAACTGAGCGCGCTGAGTTACAGGCTTACGCGCTTGGTCATGACCGCAACCACGTATTCCTCGCCTCCGGCATGGTGATGAAACCGAATTTCTACCAGAAAACTCGAGTCAATCGCGTCGTAGAACGGAAGCGGCTCGGACTCAATCCCGATACCCGGACCGGAATTGTGCTGTTCGGCGGAGCCGGGTCAAAAACCATGCTCGACATCGTTAAGCGTCTCGACGCGGGCAAAACTAACGTCCAGGTCATCCTTATATGTGGCAAGAACCAGAGGCTGCTCGCAGCGGTCAAGAGCCTGCGCACCCACTTCCCAGTGTTCGCTGAAGGCTTCACTCAAAGTGTTGACTACTACATGGCGCTGGCGGACTTTTTCATCGGCAAACCGGGACCCGGCAGCATCAGCGAAGCCCTGCAGTTTCATTTGCCCGTGATCGTGGAATGCAATGGCCGGACTTTGCCCCAGGAGCGCTACAACGCACAATGGGTCACTGAGAAGCATATGGGGATTGTGCTCAAGCGCTTCCGCCACATCAACTCCGGGGTCGAGCAATTACTCGAGCCCTCGGCTTTCGCGGAGTTCAGTGCCAACGCCAGCTCCTACAACAATCGCGCGTTATTTGAAATTCCGGAATTCCTGGAACAGATCCTCGAACACCGCAATTCTCGAGCTGCTTTGGGCTCTATTCTCAGCGCCAAACCCATCATGCAGCAGGCTGCTTCGGTTAGCACCCGCTTGGACCGAGTCTCACAACATGATTTTTGCCGATACCATCATCCTTTCTGACCTGCATCTCGGCTCGGAGGTCAGCCGCGCCCGGTCAGCATTGCGCTTGCTCAAGTCAGCCTCGTTCAATCGCCTGATCTTGCTGGGTGATATCTTTTCCGACCTGAATTTCCGCCGCCTCAAAAAAGAGCACTGGCAGTTTCTGGGGTACATCCGCAAACTTTCCAATCCCAAGCGCCAGATCGAAGTAGTCTGGGTGGAAGGTAACCACGACCACGGGCTCTCGCAGGTCATGTCGCATCTGGTCGGCATCCGCGTCTATCAGGAATATGTCTGGGAATTTCGCGGTATCCGTCATTTGGCCATCCACGGACATCAGTTTGACAGCTTTGTTTCGGGCAACCGCGTGGTCAGCGGCTTCTTGTCGGACCTGCACCTGGCTATGCAAAAGATGTCATTCGGGAAAAAGCGCCTAACCGGATTCATCGAGCGCTTCGATACCGTTTGGCTGCGTCTTTCCTCAAAAGTCGCCGACGGAGCGATCGCCCATGCCAAGTCGCGAAACGCGCACCGCGTTTTCTGCGGCCACACCCACGAGGCATTAAGTCTGCAATGCGACGGCGTCGAATACTACAACAGCGGAAGCTGGACCCAGGACAGCGCCACCTACATCGCGGTTGACCAATCCGGCGTCCGGGTCCTGGAATACCGCGACCCGCCGAATGAATCGGTAGAACACGAAGTCAAGGAGGACTTGGAACTGGACTTCGAAGATCTCATAGCGGACTGAATTCATGCTGTGTCGGCCATGCCGCATCAAAACCCGCGCCGGATGCTGATTTCGGCTACTTTCCCACACCTGAGTACTGATACAGTTTGCTCGCTCCGTCCATAAGTGTTGCCCCGGGGGTTGCTGGGCAGACCTCCACGTTAGGGTAAAACCTGACGGCCTCATGGCTCTCAGGAGTTTTATGTCCAGTCCGTCTTGTCGCATGATTGCTGTCATAATTTTTCCTGTACTCGCTGCTTCAGGGGCGTTGTCGCAAGCCGTTAGTTTTACCACATCACTTTCTCCTCATGCTTATGGGCTTCACGCGGATTTCAATTCTGATGGCCGGGAGGACTTCATTACCAGAGTCAGCGGCTGCTCAGGTTTTGCCCTCGCCCTATCAACCGGCAACAGCACATATGCCGCCCCCGTCTGTTACACGCTCCCAAGTGCAAAATCAGCATCGGCAATTGCTATCGGTGATTTCAACAACGACGGTAATGCTGACGTCATCGCAGTCGACGGGACGAACAAGTTCTACGAGTATCTCGGCAGCAAGTCTGGCCAACTGCGCTTGCAGGCGACCTTTTCGAGCACACAGCCTGCGCCGATAGACGTTGTCGCGGCCGCGGAGGTCAATCACGATGGCAAAATCGACCTGCTATTTGCATGCTCAGACGCGGTTAGCAGCTGCAGTGACCAAACCCTGCATGTCTGGTTCGGTAACGGAACTGGGGGTTTTACAGTCGGTCCCAGTACACCGATTTTGACTTTTGCGACAGGGCCTCCGCAACTTTCGGTCGGCGACTTTGACGGCGACGGCAACGCGGACGTCCTCATTCAGGGAGCCAGTATGTATGTTATGGCTGCTCAGGTAGTTTATGGAGACGGTACAGGCCACTTCACCGCTGCTCCATCTTTTACGGAGTTCTCGCCCCTCGGGGTCGCTGACGTAAACGGCGATGGCAGAATGGATTTAATTACGGCGCCTTATGACGTCTCACCGAACGGCCAGCAGTACAATTCAATCAGGGTCTACTACGGCAACGCGAACCGGACATTTACCACTCACCAGATCACACTTGCCAGCTGTACTCTTGGCTCACCCCCTGCTGTCGCTGATCTCAATGGCGACGGCATCAATGACATTGTGGTTGTCGAGGGTCCTGACTGCAACAAAGGCCATGTGTCACTGGACACAGTTAATGTACTGCTAGGGAATGCTAATGGTACATATCAGCCCGAGCAGGTGATTTATAGCGGAACCAGTTCGGAACAACTCTTCTCGCCAAGCGTGGTCCGTTTGAATGCGGACAGCAAGCCAGATTTTATTCTCAACAGCAGTGCCTCTGGCACAGGAACGTATTTATTCGACAACACAACTATCGGCAATTTCGCGTCTTGCAGTCCGCCAAATCGCTATGGCGGAATTACTCTCTGCGCTCCGACCAGCACCGTGGCGTCTTCTTCGCCGGTCACTTTCAGCGTCGGTGCTTCCAATCAAACTCTGGGACGGAAAGTCGAGGTGTGGGTCGATTGCAAAAAACAGAGCGAGCAGCTCAAGCATGCTTTCTCTTACTACAGTTTTCTCGATGCCCGTTACAACCTGGCCTCCGGGAAACACTCTGTGACGGTGTATTCCTCCGGTTGGGACAACTTGCTGCAGAAATTTACTTTCCCGCTGACCGTGGGAAGTAGCACCTGCGCGCCCCCCATCTCGCCTGGAGTCAACGTCTGCAGCCCAATTAACAACTCCACCATTGCTTCTACCGCGCTGGCTTGGGCTAGTGGTACGGTCAGCGGAACGATCGCGCGAATGGAAGTTTGGGTGGACGGGGTGAAGAAATATTCAACCTATAACTCTCACACGCTAAAAACGAGTGTTACTTTAGCCTCAGGCAACCATACATTTAGTTACTTCGTGATCAATAACGCGGGACAGAAGTGGTCGCAAATGGTGCACGCCACCGTGCCCTAACTCGTCAAAGTTAATAAATCACTGCAGATGAAATGCCGTCGTATTTTGCGAGGGCATTTTTTGTCTCTGTCATGGTACTAGGAAAAGAGATTGAACGGGGAAAGGCCGGAAGAGCTGAGTTGCACGCTTTACCGCGTCTCCCGACCCAGCCATTTCCAAATTTCAAGATTATCTGGACCTTACAGCCCAGCTTCAATCCGCGAGCGCGGATCCAAGAAATCCCGCAGCGCGTCCCCGATAAAATTGAACGACAGCACCGCCAACATCACCGCAATCGCCGGGAAGATCACCAAGTGCGGCGCATCAAATAAATGCCCGCGGCCGTCATTCAGCATCGTCCCCCATGAAGCAGTAGGAGGTGGCACGCCCAATCCGAGGAAACTCATAGTTGCTTCGGCGAGAATCGCTCCTGCCATTCCAATCGCCGCCTGAACAATCACCGGCTGAATAATGTTCGGCAGAATGTGGCGTACAAGAATTCGTAGATCATTTGCCCCCAGCGCACGAGCCGCTTCCACATACTCTTTCTCTCTCGCGGCCAAGACCTGCGCCCGCACCAGCCGCGCGTAGCCCACCCATCCGCCGAGTGAAAGCGCAAACACCAGATTAAATATCCCCGGTCCGCGGAACGCCACAAACGCAATCGCAATCAAGATTCCGGGAAACGATAGAAACGCGTTCATCACAATCACATTGACGAACCGGTCAATGCGGCCTCCGTAGTAGCCGGCAATCGAGCCGATGATCAGGCCAATTCCCAGCGACGCCGCCACCACGCAGCTGCCCACTAGCATCGAGATTCGCGAACCATAGATGATGCGGGAAAGAATGTCGCGGCCAAGTTCATCCGACCCGCAAACTTGCGCCAACGATGGCGGCGAAAGCCGCGTTGCCAGATTAATGTGCGCCGGATCCTGCGGAGCAATCCACGGCGCGAACACCGCGCAGATCGTGAAGAAGACAACAAACACCACGCCGATTGCTGCCAGCGGATTGCGCCGGGTTAGTCGTGGCACCGAAATGGCAGTAGCAGACAATTTCAGTGTACGAACGGTAAGCTAGTTTCCCGCCCCTGAGCCACCGTCGCCGGTGCGAACTCCTCCCCCATCCACTTTTGAAAGGCGTCCATGTTCTGCTCGCGGCCCAGGAAGTTCTTCACCAGATCATTGGCCGACACCGACCCTCCCGGTTCCAGCACGGTATGCCGATAGCGCATCGGAGCCTCTCCCGCCAGCAGGTTATTGTGATCGAACTGGCTGAAGAAATCCTCGGCGATCACTTTGTCCCACAGGTACGTGTAGTAAGCGGAAGAATAGCCTCCCAAGTGGCCGAAGGAGGCGTACATGTGCCCACCCGGCAAAGGCGTGAAGGGCGTGTATTTTTTTTGGTCAGCAACAGCGACGGCGTCCAGATCCACATCCTCCGGCTTGGTCTTATAGATGTCGTAGGAAATAGCAGTGTAAGTGTCTTGCTGGCTCACCCAGCTTGCGCGGCCAAAGGCCGACGCGCGATTCATTCGCACCACCAGCTCCGCGGGAATCGGCTCACCGGTCTTGTAATGACGGGCAAAAGACGCCAGCACCTGCGGACTGTGCATCCACTCCTCCAGCATCTGCGAGGGAGCTTCTCCAAAGTCGCCTTCCATGCTGATGCCGCTGATCCCCGCCCACTTCTGCTGCCCGCCGAGAATGTGGTGCATCAGATGGCCGAACTCGTGAAAAAAAGTGACCACATCGCCATACTCCATCAATCCCGGATCGTCCGCCGTCGGAACGGCGAAGTTGCATACCAGAATCGCTTCCGGCAACTGCTTGCCGAGAATGCCGTCGAGCACCGGTGCCATCTCCGCGTGACTGAATTTTCCCGGCCGCGGGTGCATGTCCAAGTAAAAACGCCCCACGGTCTTGCCGCCATCAATCACATCCCAGGTCTCAACCGAAGGGTCCCACGAAGGCACGTTTTCTTCACGGCTGAAGGTCACGTGAAACAGCGTCGCAGCGGTGTCCAAAATACCCTGCCTCACTTCATTGAAAGGCAGATACGGCCGCACCACTTGGGAATCGAAATTGAATTGCGAACGCCGCACTAGTTCATTCAAATATGCATTCTCGTAGTCTCCAACCTCCTTAGCCTCGGGGTCGGTCTTCCGTTTTTCCGCCAGCAGGATAGCGTATTCGCGTTGCGTCACCGGTCGGGCTGCCGTATCCACCTTCTGGATAAAGTCCGCAATGTTCCCTCCTTGCTTAATCATCTTGTCCGCAGCGTTATAGTCCGCCCATGAGGAATAGCCCAGAATAGTCGCGATCTGGTAACGCGTCTTCATCATGTTCTCGAGCACTTCTTTGTTCTTGGGATAAGCTCGCATTTCAAACGCCAGAAACAGCTGGCGGCGAAGATCGCCACTCTTGCTGAACTTCAGAGCGGGAAGCGCATCGGGATAATTGGTGGTGATATAAATCTTGCCACTTGCGTCCGGCTTGTGGCGGTCTAGGTAGTCCTGGGGCAAGCCCTCAAGTTGCTTCGCATCCGTGACTTCGACTTTTTTCTGGTCGTCGCTGATGTTGCGGTCAAACGCTGACTGCTCATCGGTCAGCTCGTCATTCAGCTTCTTCAGTTGCGTGCGCGTGGCGTCATCCTTGTCCACGCCCGCCAGTCGGAACTCCAGCAACTGGCGCTTCACGTAGTACTGCGTCGCCGCATCGGACTTGGAGACATCCAGGCTGGAAAGCGTCTGATACACACCGCGGTTTAGAGAAAGCGCGGTCTGCACCGAACTGGCTTTGCTGACCATCGCGGTCGCGGAATCGCGAAACGCAGCATCGGGATGTACCTGCTGGATCAACGAGGCCAGATAGATCGAGGAGTTGATCTGCCGCACCGCCTCATCAAAAGGCACAATTGTATTGTCAATCGTCCTCGCGCCTTTGACCGCCGTGACCTGGTCAATCGAGGTCTGGGCTGCGGCCAGCCGGTCAGTCACCATCTTCTGAAAGCCGGCGACGTCAGGCTTGGAAGCCCAAACCGTTGGCTGAGATGGAGCCTGGCCCAAAGCCACGACCCCGGAAATCACAAGCAACCCAACCGCAAAAATACTTCCCTTGGACATTAGGAACCTCGCTCGTAGCGGGAGATAGGGCTAAATGAGAGACGCCGCAGCCCGACAATGGTCAACCAGGGATTGTGTTGGAGGGGCATGGAGAAAGTCAAGTTTGGGCCTCGTTTTGCCGGTTGCAGCCGGCTTCTGCCCTGCAAACGCCGTGCCCTCACCCTCTTGTACCCTGCAATCCACGGTATGTTCAGCCGATCTTCCAGTCAACCCACACCCGCTGCAACGCATCTGAGGCCCGTTACTTTTGTGCAGTGGCATGGCACCTTTGGTTCATTGACCTTCCGGGGATTCGGCGATAACTTGGCGTCAGTTATTCGATTTCGGCTCCCCTCTGTGGCTGGGAAACGAATGGCTGTAATCAGGGGGTGGCACATATGAAAGTCCTTCACGTTTGCTTCGCGGCATTGGGATTCGCGGTGGCCCGCTGGTTCTTCAAGCGGGAACCGCTGGCGGTGGCCGATCCGGTTGCACGGTTCCGTACTTCGGGTTTGCTCTGATTTGGCTTTGCTCTGGTTTCTTGGCGGCGTGCCGCTTCTCGGTCTCAGCCCTTAGCGCGCACGCCGGTTTCACCCGAGGTCGCATGACTTTGGTGTCCCCTCGTAACCATTACCCGCTCTGATTCACCACTAGAATTGAGGCGTCCGAACTTTTTATGCCGGAGGCGCGGCCTAGCCTCGTCTCTACCAGTCATTTATGTCGCGTCTTCTTCTCATTCTCAATATCGTCGGCACTGCCCTGCTGCTCTGTCGCCCAGCACCGGTCCGCGCTCAAGAAAACGAAACTCCGCTAGGAGACTTGGCTCGCGCCGCAAGAAAATCCAAGCCTCCGGAACAGCAGAAAGTCGAAGAGCAAAAGGTAATCGACAATGACAATTTCTCCGTCATGATGAACAAAGCCGAGGCCGAACGCCTCAATGGCAAGCCCGTGTTTTCTATCGATCCCTCGGGCAAGACATTTACCATGACTTCGCCCGACGGAACCTGCAGCCTTTCTTTCGACGCTAAGGCCACCGCTCTGATCTCAACTCCGTACATCGCCAGCGAGCTTCCTCAGGACGAATTGCTCAAGCTTGATGGTCCCGCCGCTATTCACGAGGATGTGCTCGAGGTGTCGCTGCACAACGGCACCGGATGGGAACTGAAGGAGATCGTAGTCGGAATCACCGAACTGCGAAATCAGCCTGCCGCTGAGTTGCATCCCCTCAAACTGCTACCTGAGACGGATCAAGGTTCCACCGGGAAGCCTGCCGACTCCACCTTGCTCTATCACCTAAAGGCAACCGGCGCGCCCGATTCCATCACCGTGTTTCGCGGAAACCTGCTCGGAGATTTCAGTGATGTGAAGGACTGGCACTGGGCGCTGGTTTCGGCCCGTGGAGTTCCACCCGCAAGCCCGAACGCTACTACACAACAGCAAGCGACGAATTCGGCCCCGCCGCCAGCCGTTGCATCCCAGCCCCCTGTTACGCCACCCGCATCAGAGGTCCTGCTCCCCGCCCCAAAGCATTAGCTGAATCGCCGCTTTGTCATCCTCCGAAATCTTCTTGTTGCGCGCTGGTCTACAATAACGCTTTTGCTACAACCCAGGACACGAAATGCGAAAACTGTCCCTCAGTTGCGCTACACTAGCTTTGCTCGCTTCTTTTGCTCTCTCCCAGGTCCCGTCGCCGGCTTCCCCTGAGCTCGAGCAGAAGGTGAACACCATCCTCGGCAAGATGACGATTGAGCAGAAGATAGACCTGCTGGGCGGCATCAACCCCTTCGACGTCCGCGGATTCCCCGATCTCGGCCTGCCTCTCTTGCACACCGCCGACGGCCCCATCGGGGTCCGCAATGACGGTCCCGCCACCGTCATGGCCGGAGGGATTGGATTGGCCGCGACCTGGGATCCTGCGCTAGCCGAGCGCGCGGGAACGCAGATCGGCAGAGATGCCCGTGCCAAGGGCAAACACTTTCTCCTCGGCCCGGAGTCAACATCTACCGTTCGCCGCTAAACGGACGCAATTTTGAATACCTGGGCGAGGACCCGTTCCTCGGATCGAGAATCGTCGTCGGTTACGTCAAAGGCATGCAGAGCCAGGGTGTAGCTTCGACCGTCAACCACTACCTGGGCAACAACTCCGAGTTCGACCGTCACAACACCGATTCGGTCATTGACGAGCGCACCATGCGCGAAATCTATTTGCCGATTTTTGAAGCCGCGGTGAAGGAAGCCAACGTCGCCGCCATCATGGATTCCTACAACCTCACCAATGGCGAACACATGACCCAGAACAGCCGCATGAATAACGACATCGCAAAAAAGGAATGGGGCTTTCAGGGAGTCATTATGTCCGACTGGGACGCCACCTACGACGCGGTGGGTGCGGCCAATGGCGGACTCGATCTGGAAATGCGGTCGGGAAAATTCCTGAATCGCGAAAAACTCCTGCCCGCCATCAAAGCCGGGCAGGTTTCCGAAGAGACGATCAACGATAAAGTCCGCCGCATTCTTCGCACCGAGCTTGAATTCGGCTGGCCAGCCGCGACCAACAGGACCTCTCCTCCCCCGCCTCAACCAGGAAGGCCGTAAAGTTCCGCTGCGGGCCGCGCGCGAAGGCATCGTCCTGCTGAAGAATGACGGCCACCTCTTGCCGCTCAATAAGAGCAAGATCAAGACCATCGCCGTGATCGGGCCGGAAGCCTATCCCGCGGTCCCTGTTGGCGGCGGCAGCGCTCAGGTGGTGCCGTTCAACTCGGTCAGCGCGTTGGAAGGTTTAAGCAACTATCTGGGTATGAGCGCGCGCGTGACCTACGTCAACGGCCCGATGAGCTTCGGCCGCGCAACAATCACTACAGATTTCTCCCGGACGACAGACAGCAATGCGTTGCCAGGGCTGAGTGTCGAGGTATTTGACAACGAAAACCTCTCGGGAACGCCCACCAGCACCCGCGTGGATCACCACGTTAGCGTCGGCCAGGCATTCGACATAACGACCATCAATTTGGACGAGATTGATTTTTCGGACCTGCTGAATTTCAAGGCCACGTCCGAACGCTGGACCGGATATTACGTTCCCAAAGCCGCCGGTACCTTCGATATTTTCGTGCAGCAAGGCGGCTTCTCACCCGGCGGCTTCCGCATGTACCTAGATGGCAAGCTGCTTCGACAATTGGACGAATCAAAAATTCGTGCTGGCTCAGGCCAGCGTTCCGCTCGATGCCAAGCCGCACAAAATGGTCTTTGAGCACCACACAGGAGAGGGATTCGGGCCGCCCTTTATTCGCATGGGAATCGTTCCCGAGGGTAGCTGGGTTGATCCCGCTGCCGAAGAACTAGCTGCTAAGGCAGATGCTGTCTTGGTCGCCGTCGGATTCAACCCCCAGAGTGAGCGAAGGATGGGACCGCACCTTCCAGCTTCCTCCCGGACAAGACGAACTCATTCAGGAAATCGCCGCGAAGAACAAGAACATCATCGTCGTCGTGACCTCCGGCGGCGGCGTGGACATGACTTCCTGGATTGATAAAGTCGCGGGAGTCGTAGAAGCCTGGTATCCCGGCCAGGAAGGCGGTACAGCTCTGGCGGAAATTCTGCTTGGTGACGTCAATCCCTCCGGCCATTTGCCCGTCACTTTCGAACGCCGCTGGGAAGACAATCCCACTCACGACAACTACTATCCCGCGGACAGCAGCAACCGCGTGGTTTACAAAGAAGGAATCTTCGTCGGATACCGCGGTTACGAGCACAACAAGACGAAACCTCTGTTCCCCTTCGGCTACGGCTTGCCCTACACCACGTTCAAGTACAGCAATCTCGTCGCTGACGAACATGGGCTTTCTTTCGACATCACCAACACCGGGGCACGTGCAGGAGATGCGGTGCCCGAGGTTTACATCGCCGCCGAGCAGTCGAGTGTTCCCCGTCCGCCCAAAGAATTGAAGGGATTTTCGCGAGTAACTCTTCAGCCCGGTGAAACCCAGACAGTGAAGATTCCGCTCAATAACCGCTCGTTCGCATATTACGATGTGAACGGAAAAAATTGGCGCGCGGAGAAAGGCGTCTATGACGTCCTGGTTGGAAGTTCGTCTGAACAGATCGCGCTGACGGGAAAGATCACGCTGGCACGGGACAGGGCGATCATCCAGATGCAAGGGATTTCCTAGAGTCAAGCGTGTGAAGCTTTCAGACACGGGGAGAGGCATCGCTTCCCCGCCCGGTCTCTCGAGAATCGGGAAGGACAGGGTGGGAAGCCCTCAGACGTTTTCAGTCTCGTGTGGTCGGAGGAGTTTCGCCAGATTTTTCAGATTGCTTTAGCATCTCCGCGATCTCTTGTTGGAGTAGCTGGTTCGCTGCTTCTATATCTTTCGCATGATCGGCAACATGGAATTCATCGCTCACCCATGATTGCCGGCAATTCTCGCAGTACTTTTTGGCCCGTGGGCGTGGAATAGAAAGCGATTAGGGTGTCCATATCCCCTTTGTGAAATGCTTCTGGTATGCGGGAACCATCGCTTGCATCATTTCGTCCCACGGCATGTCCCGGAACATTTCATCCACCTTCTTACTTTCCTTCGCCTCGAAATCTGCAGGAAGGTTTATCCCTCTCAAACTCTTCATGCAGCATCTTGTGCATGGGCTTGGACATTACGTCCATCATCTGGTCCATCAATTTACGAGAGCGGGTCACTTGAAAGTATTTCTCGACATCCTCTTTTGTCGCGGGAGCATCCGCCGCTGTTTGTTGAGCGAAGCCGGTGTAACCAAAGGTAAAACAAAACAGCAAGGCAGCAGCGTCTCATGGTGGTCCTCCGGAGACCGATTACAAGTCTAACGTATCGGTCAATATTCACCGAGAATTCGCTGACCTGAGCAGAGACTCAGCGCACCTGCGGCACCGCTTCCATCTTCCCGCTCTTGACACTCCTCAGCGCCGCATCCAGAATTTCTTGATTCTGCCACCCGTCTTCGCCCGGAATCGGGTACGGTGCCCTGCCCTCAACCGCATCCGCAAACGCGTCCACCTGCAGCGCGTAGACCAGATGATTGGACGCAGTTTTCGTCTCCGCTACCGCGCCGTCGCTGAGAAGCTGCCGTTCGATCGGGTGCTCCACGTTCAACGCATCTTGCGCACGCAACACTCCAGTCTCGCCAACGATCTCAATCGGTGTCCGATACTCCGCGCGATACGAAACCAGCACAGTGCCTAGCGTCCCGCGAGAAAACCCTAGCGTGAGCGACGCCGCAGATTCCACGCCTCCTGAGCGCTCATCAGAAAGCGCGCTGGCACTTACCCGCACCACCTCGTCGTCGAGGATGTAGCGCAGCGTATCAATGCAATGCACGCCGATATCGAAAATCGGCCCCGCACCCGCCAGCTTGGCATCATAAAGCCACTTCCGTGGATGCGACGCATCCGCAAAGAAAGAAAATTCCGAGCGCGCGAAAATGGGGCGCCCGATTCGCCGCGCAGCCACCCACTCTCGCAACCCGCGCACGCTCTCATTGAAACGAAACACATGCGCCACCCCGAACAGCACGCCCTTGCGTCGCGCGGCCTCAACCATCTGACGGCACTCGTCAGCATTTATTCCCAGCGGTTTCTCGCACAGAACATGCTTGCCCGCATCCACCGCAGACAATACATCCGCCAAATGAGAAGAGTTGGGAGTCGTAACCAGCACCGCATCCACTTCAGAAGAGCGGCAAAGCTCCGCGACCGAATCGAATGCCTGCGGAATGCCGTACTCCGCCGCCGACTGCTTCGCCTCAGCCATGTTTCGCCGCGAGAGCGCGGTGACGCGGCAGTTCTTCGACCGGTTGAACCCCGGCATCAGCCGCTTCACCGCATGCAGCCCAAAGCCGGCAATTCCAAAACGAATCATGATTTCGGTAGTTTACTTCGTGACCGCAAGTGAGCGCGGTACGAAACCAGGCGAGATCGTATTGCTGCTGGTAAGTGATCCGTCAGAGTTGATGGACAATTCCGTAACCGACCTGGAGCCGGTGTTTCCCACGAAAATGAACTTCCCGCCCTGATCCGCAACCACAAAGACTGGATTCGTTCCCACGCTCACGGAAGCCGTAGTGAAAGCGGTCAATGCGCCCGTCGTGCTGTCAATCTTGAATTGCGAAATGCTGCCTGAACCTGAATTGGCCACGTAGAGAAAGCTCCCCGTCAGGTCGGTCGCTACGATGACAGGCGTAGTCCCCGTACCCATCGTCAGCCCCGGCAAAGCAGTAAGTGATCCTCCAGCTTGGATTGTGAAGGCGGAGACCGTATTCGTCGCGGGATTGGTGGCATACAAAACTTTCGCGCCCGAACCCACAGCAACGCCGCCGACACCATTGTTCACAGGAAACGACCCCACAACTTGCAGCACGCCGGAATTGGCGCTCAACACCGCAATGGCGGAAAAATTCGGCACCGGCACGTAGAGAAACCCTGAAGAAGTCAGCGCCAGTCCCGCCGGACTGGAACCCACCGAAACGCTGGAAACCTGTGTCAACGCTCCTGCAGAACCAATCTGAAATGCCCAAACATCGTTCGACGACTGGTTGGCAACGAATAGAAAACTCCCGCCGCTGTCCATAGTCATGAAGCCAGGAGAAAAACCCCCGGCCGACGCGCGCGGTAAAACTTCCGTCAAAGCTCCGGTCGTGGAATTTATTGTGAACAGCGAAATCGTGCTGTCCGCTTGGTTGGCAACATGAAGAAACTGGCCTGAAGGATGCACCACCACGCTCGAAGGCGAATTTCCCGCCACATAGGGAGAGCCGACAATTACGCTTGCGCTCCCAGACTTATTATTGACGCGATAAGCGGACACAGCATTGACTCCACCAGCCACAAAGGCCAGATGAGTGGCATTGGAAGAAGATGAACTGCAGCCGCTTAGAATTCCAAGCGCCGTGAGCGCCACAGCCGCAGCAACCATAATCCGCAGCTCCGCAGCCGCATACCTCAACTGAATTTTTCCTCTGTTATTTGTGGTGCGCAGGCGCATCAGCGTTTCCCAAACCTGTAAATCAGCCCCGTCGAGAGCCGAATATTGTGCTGCGTACTGCCGAATTCTGACGTGATCAAGTAATCTGCCTGTATCGCCCGAACGGATAACCTTTCCGCCAGCGCAAAGTCCACGCCTCCGCCAAACGCTATGGCGCGCCCCAGGTGCGAGGGCTCAAGCTGCGTGCTTCCAGGCTGGCGCAAGCGGTTCCGCGCCTTGCCGAACAATCCATGCCCGTAGAGCTGTATACCTTTCCACTGATACGAATACTGCGGCCCAATCATAAAATTGAACTCTTCCATCTCGCGCGTGTAATACCCGCTCACATCAACCGCTACTCCCAGCCCTTCGTAAAGATCGGGCAGCGACACGGCCAGGTTCGCGCCATTCAGATTCGACTAAACCTCAACCGCAGGCAGCTTCGACTTCGTCTGCGCCGAGGCCATAGGGCAAAAAAAAGAACAGAGAAAAGAGCATAAAAGTGAAGCTGCCAACAACCGGACCGCAGCCCTTCTCTGCACGATGAACATCCGTAGGATTGCCATCAATTTCGGCCCAAGTCTCCTCTAGGTCTTTGGCGAAACAAGTACTATAGCAGCCCGGCTGCGCACGCCTACCCTCAAGCAAGCGCGGTTTCGAAACCCAAGAGTCTGGTGAAGAACCATGCCTTTCCCACGAACTGGGCACGAATGTATCGACATCCCTGGCTGTTGTTGGATACCTTACATGCGTGTCGACCGATACTGAAGTCCGTGTCCAACAGCTTTGTAGCGAAGTGCTAGCCGCCAAGACGAAAGCCGATGTGGAGCGGATCATCCCGGAACTGCGTGCCGCTCTTGAGGACCATATTCGCTTGGCGAAGGACTCCCTAGGGGAACAGCAACCAGAATTGCGCTTCTCGAGGGAGCAACCTTCGAGGGTTCTCCACCGGCATAATTCCGCGCTTTCAATAGCAATTGAAATTTTAAAAAAACAAATCAAAGAGATAGCGGGATAGATGCGCGGCTCTCACCGCGAGATGCCGGGCTACTTCGCGGCCAGGACTCCGGCGCCTACCCCAGCCCGAATCTCAGTCCCGACCAACGACTCGAAAATTCGGAAGCCGTCGGTGCCGCCAAGTTCCGGCTCACTGGCCCGCTCCGGATGCGGCATCATTCCCAGAACATTGCGTCCCGGGCTGCAAATGCCCGCAATATTGTCGAGCGAGCCATTTGGATTCGACTCCGCCGTGATCTCGCCCGCAGCATCGCAATAACGAAAAACAATCCGCTGATCGCAGCGAAGCTCCTCGATCGTCGCGTCATCGCAATAATAATTTCCTTCCATGTGCCCAATCGGGATGGTCAGCACGTCCCCCACACGGCAGGCGCTAGTGAAAGCCGTGTCCGCATTCTCCACCCGCACCTGGAGCGGCTTGCACACATATTTCAGTCCCGCGTTGCGCATCAGCGCGCCCGGCAGCAGTCCAGATTCGCAAAGAATCTGAAATCCATTGCAGATTCCCAGCACCACTCCCCCGCCATCCGCAAACTTGCGCACCGACGCCATCACCGGCGAAAACTTCGCAATCGCCCCCGTCCGCAAATAATCCCCGTACGCAAACCCGCCCGGCACAATGATGGCATCGCAGTTCTCCAGATCATGCGATTCATGCCAAAGAAAAGTCACCGGCTGCTTCAGCACGTTTTCGACGGTCCAAAACGCATCGTGGTCGCAATTCGACCCCGGGAAAATGATGACGCCAAACTTCATGGGTTGTTCCTTGGGACAAGAGATTATGAGCTCAGTCTACCACGACAAAACCGGAGAGAAATTAAGACTATGTCTAACAAAAGTGGCTCAGGGAACGAGCAGCGTCTTGTCTAGTCCGCGTGATTGTGGCCCTGGCAGAACTCCATTTGGTCGAAGTCTGGTTGGTAGTAGGCGCAAAAAGTAGTGGTGTGCTTTACGGGGAAAATATCCGCATAGTGGACCCTACCGATCATGTAGATCACGGACCGCTTATGGGCGAGATCATCCTCCAACTCTTTCGAGAGATGGCCGACTGTGTTACTGGAGGCCCCGAAAGATACGTTCACCTCGGGAAATATAACTGCAACTTCGCTCGGCTCCCACTTACCATTCCAGTTTTCATTCACCCATTGGTCAACATTCGCAATGTAGCCTTCGCTAGCCTTGGTGATGTGAATAAAACCCTCATCGGCTGCGTCAAGCGCAACAGTTTTCCCGTAGTTAGAAAGCTCAACAGACACGGCGATCTGATCAGGTGCCTATATGGTGAGCGAAACCTTTGGCACCCACCCAGGCCCTCTCATCTGTCCGAAAATTGTCGCTCGACAAATTAACCGACTTTGCCAAGTACACCAGCTGGAAAAAGTAGATCACTGCAACGAACGCTGCGATAACAACTCCCCATATAGCGAACATTGGCTCCGGCGGTTTTTGAATCCACTTGCCCATAACGGAGGGTTCATTGTCGTGTGGATCTGGATTTGACTCTGTTTCTCCAGTCCTAGGCCTCTCCACGGTATTGGACGAACTGTTGCCACTGGGCTTTCTCTTGTGTTTCTTTTGTCGTTTGCCGCCCATTTTATCTTTACAGGCTCCAAGCCAAACCAAACTCTAACACGAACAAAATACGCTCACTAAAGACCGATTGTTAAAATTCGCGCATCCCCGTTGACAACGAAACCTCCGCCGATAAAATCGCATGTTTATGCGAGATGAACCCCTAACCATCCAAGACCGCAGTACCGCCGACCACACCCGAATTCTCAAGCTGAACGGGCCTCTCACCATCGCCACGCTGTTCGAGTTTCAGAACCTGGTCCGCACCAACACTTCGCCCAAACTTATCCTCGATTTCACCAACGTCCCCTACGTTGATTCGGCTGGCGTCGGCGCGCTCGTTGGAGCCTACGTGCGCCATCAGAAAGAGGGCCACTCCATAACTCTCGCGGGAGTGAACGACCGCGTGCGCGGCACTTTGAAAGTCACGCAGGTAGATAGATTCTTCGAGTACGTTGACACCGTGACGCAGGTCGCGAGAATCACGAATAGCGGTTTCGAGCGCTGAGATCAGTTGGTATGTGGCGTATGCGATCCTCGCTCGATTCGAATATGGCTGCACTCCGTGCCGACGCGTAACTGAATTCGGAGAGCCTGTTTGCATGACGCGTCTGGCTTTACTACCACGATCGGATACCGATCCATAGTAAAACCGGTTGCTCCGGCCTGGATCTCGTAATTCCCAGCATCCAGTCGTCCAAATGAGAATTCCCCGTCGTCGCGGGTTTCGGCAGTTTCGAATTCCGCTCCACTTCGTAGAATCTTCAGCTTGGCGTTCGCTATAGGACGCCCATAAAGATCAACGACGTGCCCGCAAACGTGCCGAAGGGGCTTGAGTTTCTCGTTTACACAAATGTCCGCAGTTATCGGCGGAGCCGATACGAGCAATGATGCAAGAACCACGGCAAAACATGAAGCGCGCTTCATGCAGACTCTCTACCGGCTGAAACCTAATACGGAAGCTCGCTCGTCGGCTCGTGCAGCGCCCCCTCGTAATCATCCGACGTCGTCCGAAAGCAGCGCAGCCTCGCCTGGCGGCGATCTAGATCGGCAACCGGGCTTTCCGCCGCATATCTCCAGTTGGCGGCTTTGGCCTGCCGCTGCCACCGCATCTCCCAAAGGCTCTCATCGCAGGAGGTATCCCGCACCGCGTGGACTTTATGCACCAGTGAATAATTCAATCCGTAAGAAGACAGCGGCGCCTGGTACGGCAGGAAGTCATACACCAGCTTGATGAAACGAGATTCGTCTTTGCCCAATTCCTGCTCGGCGATGAACACTTCGTCATTGGCAAAAAATGACGACCGCGGATAGGCTTCCGCCAGCGCAATCAGCCGAACCTCAATCGGTTCCTTCCGCAGCGCAGGCCAGGATTCTCCATCAGCCGCAGGCATTCCGCTGCCCAGGACGAAGATCACCGCCATCACAATGACAACGGAAATGCGAACCGGCTTCATGTTTCGCCTACTGTTTCGATGCCCGGGCCCTGGGAGGGGAAACAGGCCATCAAGAAATACCGCCTCGAAGAAACCGCAGCATTATAAACATCCAGAGGGCTGTGAATTGCGAACAGAATGTAAAAAATGGCCTACTTATTTTACTGGCGCGCAATGTTTTTAACCGCAACCCGCGCGAACTTGGCACGACGTACTCACGACGTACTAAGGAAGTACGTAAAGACATGCGGCTCCGGATGTTGCACTCCTTCGCGGCGTTCGCGATTCCTTAACGTCCATTGCGGTTAAAGGCTTTAGCGTTAGCCAAGTCCCCCCGGAAAAGCTATAATTTCCTTTCGCCGGCGTATTCCAGGCAGCACCGAGGGAACTGTGGTTTCCTCTGACTGGCGAGTCCTGATTCCGCGCAAGGCAAGTTCATAGAACCGAGGTATCTCCATGTCTGGCCATTCAAAATGGGCCACCATCAAGCATAAGAAAGGCGCACTTGACGCCAAGCGAGGCAAGATTTTTACGAGACTGATCAAGGAAATCAGCATTGCCGCCAAAAACGGCGGCGGCGATCCCGATGCCAATCCCCGCCTCCGCGGCGCGATTCTCGCTGCCAAGTCCGAGAACATGCCTCAGGACAACATCAAACGCGCCATCCAGCGCGGCACCGGCGAACTTCCCGGCGCCACTTACGAAGAATTTTCACTCGAAGGCTACGGCCCCGGCGGCGTTGCCATCCTGCTCGATATCAACACCGACAATCGCAACCGCACCGTCAGCGAAATTCGCCACGCCTTCGGCAAGAACGGCGGCAACATGGCCGAAGCCGGCGCCGTTTCCTGGATGTTCCACAAGAAGGGCGACATCGTCATTCCGAAGACAGCGGCCAAAGAAGACGATCTCATAAATATCATCATCGAAGCGGGCGGAGAGGATTTGCCTATTGACGATGGCGAGAACTGGGAAATTCTGACCGAAACTTCGACGTTTGAAGCCGTAGTCGAAGCAGTGAAGAAAGCTGGAATTGAACCACTCTCCGCCGCCGTCACCATGATTCCGCAAAACTACATCAAGCTCGAAGGATCGCAGGCTACCACCATGATTCGCCTGATCGAAGCCTTCGAGGAGCACGACGACGTGCAAAACGTCCATGCCAACTTTGATATTGATCAAAAGCTGCTCGAGGAAGTAGCCAGCTAGCAGCCGACCGCTTTAGGATCCCGTGCGTTAGCTGCTTTGAAAGCCGTGCGAGGTAATTGCTTTGAAAGGGCACGACTTCCAACCGCGCCAACCGCCGCCCTGTCATTCCGAGCGAAGCAGAATGATTCGCGAAGAGAATCGTTCTGTGCAGTCGAGGAACGTCCTCTTTGCCTGCACCGTGGGCCTGCCGACCCGACAGGATAACCCGACAGGATAAAAGGTCGCAGCTTCCCGTGACGCACTTGGCTGACCACATCCCATTAGATTTTTGCGAGCTTTTCAACACTGCTGTGCATAATTCTGTGGGAAACTAGGCTCATATCCCAATAAGCCCTTACAGTAGAAATGCTTATACAGCTTTGCACACACCTGAGTGCGACACCTTGAACCTTGAAGAATCAGTTCGCAAAATTCGCCTCGATAAATTGCTGCTTGAACGCGGCCTCGTTCCATCGCGCGAGCGCGCCCAGGCACTAGTGCTCGCCGGCAAAGTGCTCGTCAACGGACAAAAAATAGAAAAATCCGGAGCGTCAGTAGATATTGCCGCCGAAATTCGTCTGCTCGGCGACGACCTGAAATACGTAAGCCGCGGCGGCCTGAAGCTGGAACACGCACTTTCGTATTGGAAAATCAATGTCGCGGGAAAAATCTGCCTCGATATCGGCGCCTCCACTGGAGGCTTCACCGACTGCCTTCTACAGCACGGCGCGGCGCGCGTGATCGCCGTAGACACCGGCCACGGCCAGATTGATTTCCAATTGCGACAAGATCCCCGCGTCCGGCTGCTGGAAAAAACCAACGCCCGCTATCTCACCGCAGAACGACTTGGAGAAATGGCAGACTTGATTGTGATGGACGTCTCATTCATCTCCGCGACCCTCGTGCTCCCGGCCGTGATCGCAGCCGCATTCCCAGAAACAACCAAGCGATCCGAACGCGAATTGATTGTCCTGATAAAACCCCAGTTCGAATCTGGCCGCGACCACGTAGGCAAAGGCGGCATCGTCCGCGATCCCGATGTGCAGCAGCAAGCCGTCGAGAAGGTTCGGAACGCGGTGAAAGCTCTCGGTGCCGCTTTTACCGACACGATTGACTCCCCGATCCTCGGAGCCGAAGGCAACCGCGAATTTTTGCTTTACGCAAAATTCTAACGTTTTCACCACCGAGCCAAAGAGGAAAAACAGCGATTGCTTCAGATTTTCTTTGTGCCTCTGTGTCTCTGTGGTGAAAAGGTTTTATTCCCCCGAAGAGTTACGGCTTTCTCTCCTGATTCTGTACAATTCCACTTTCACCATGGCACCCGAGTCATCGCCCAGCAAAACCGTCGGCATCGTCTCCAAGCCCCACAAGGCTGAGGTCGCCGAAATCATGCCCGGTCTCATCAAGTGGCTGCATGCGCACAGCTACGATTTCATTGTCGATCCCGAAACCTCGGCCCACGCCCCCGCTTCGCCAACTGTCTCGCGAGTCGAGATGGCCGAGCACAAACTGGAGTTCGTCATCGTCCTCGGCGGGGACGGCACGCTTCTTTCCGCCGCCCGCGCCGTGGCCCGCGCGGGTATTCCGATCTTGGGCATAAATCTGGGCGCGCTGGGGTTCCTGACCGAAGTTCCGCTCGATGAGCTCTACCCGACCCTCGAAAGCATCGAAAAAGGTTCATGCACGATTCAACAGCGCTCCATGGTCCACTGCGAAGTCAGCCGCAGCGGCTCCATCATCGCCACCTATGACGCGCTCAACGATGTTGTGGTCGGCAAAGGCACCATTGCCCGCCTGAACCACTGCGACGTTTATATTGACAAGATTTTCGTTTCCCGCTATCAGGCCGACAGCCTCATCGTGTCCAGCCCCACCGGTTCCACCGCATACTCCCTGGCTGCCGGAGGCCCCATCCTCATGCCCAACGTTGAGGCATTTGTGATCACACCGGTGTCCGCACATTCCCTGACTCATCGCCCGCTGGTCGTGCGCGACACCTCTGAGGTTGAAATCGTCGTCATGACTGGCGACGAAGAAGCCTACCTCAGCATTGACGGTCAGGCCGGCATGCCCATGCTCGATGGAGACCGCGTCTTTTGCCGCAAATCGCAATATCAGGTCAATCTCCTCCACACCAAAGGCACCTTCTTCGACGTCCTGAGCGGCAAGCTCAAGTGGGGACAGCGTTAGTGCCAGAAGCGATAATGGGAGAATCGAGCGTCGCAGGATTTCAGGTAAAGATTTTCCGGGCGGGTGCGGTATCCATTCATATGCCGAAGGCCCTCCGAACGGCCCACCCCTCATCCTGCTGCATGGCCTAGCTCGCGACTGGAAGTCTTTTTCGGTTTTACTCCCTGAGCTTTCTTCCCGCTTCCAAATTTTCGCACTCGATCCGCGCGGTCACGGCGGTTCCAGCCGCGTCGCTCACGGCTACCGCATCAGCGACTACACACACGATGTTTCCCCATTTCTGAAGCAAGTGGTTCCCGGCGGCGCCGCCATCTTTGGTTATTCTTTGGGCGCTGAGGTGGGAATGTGTGTTGCAGCGAACGGAGATTGCCGCGTCTCCGCGCTCATTCTCGGCGACCCTGTGATCTCTGCCGAGAACTTCGTCCGCAGCATGTACGACCCGCTCTTTTTTCAACTCCATAAACTCATCCAGCGCAGAGGTTCGGATAAAGAACTCTCCCAAGAAGAACTCGCGCATGGGATCGGGCAATTGAAATTCGCGTGCACGGCTTCAATGAATCTCTGCGGATCGAAGAGTTGCCCGGAAACACCATGCCTGTGCTCCTGGAATGGGCGCGTTGCGCCCGGCTCACCGACCCCGAAACTCTCGCCATGACCCTCGATGGAAGCTCATTTGCGGGCTGGGATCCCGCACAAATGCTCCCCCAGATTTCCTGCCCCACACTTCTATTACAAGGAAATCCAGAACTCGACGCGCTCCTCACCGATGACGACGTCATACTCGCGCTGAGGCTCTTGCCCAACGCCAAGCATGTAAAGTTCCCGTTGCTAGGTCACGCCTTGTTCATGCAGCAACCGAAACCGGTGCTGAAAGCAATGACCTCGTTCCTTGGTTCGCTTTGAAAGGCCGCGGCTCCCAGCCGCGCCGACACCGAGCCTCAGGAGATTTAGGCATGATCGAAGTCCGTCCCGTTTCAAAGCGAATCGGATTGTGGGGAGGGAACCCTCTAGATTTCGAGCTTCAGCAGATCCGCCACCTTCTCACGCTTTCGAATCACCTTCGCCGATTTCCCGTCCACCAGCACCTCCGCCGCCCGCGGACGGGTGTTGTAATTCGATGCCAGCGCCATTCCATATGCGCCGGCATCGAGAATCGCGAGCAACTCGCCTTCCTGGACCACCGGCACCTCGCGCCCACGCGCAAAAAAATCTCCCGACTCGCAGACCGGCCCGACAATATCCACAACCTCGGACCCAGCTTCGTACCCAAGTCCGCCGCTCCGAACGGGCACAATCTGGTGCTCCGCTTGATACAGCGACGGCCGGATCAAGTCGTTCATAGCCGCATCCACCACCAGGAATTTCTTTCCCCCGTTGGTCTTGCGGTACAAAATCCGTGTCAACAGCACCCCTGCTGCCCCAACAATAGCCCGCCCCGGCTCGAGCAGCAGCTTGACTCCCAGACCGCGCAGCGGACCAGTGACAGCCCGCGCATATTCGCTCACCGCCTTATCGCCATCGCCTCCACCGGAAGCCCGGTAGTCGATCCCCAACCCTCCGCCCGCGTCAACATATTTGATCTTGTGTCCATCGCTCCGCAGTTGCCCGACCAGTTCCGCCACGCGTTCCATCGCCACAGAGAACGGAGCAAAATCCGTAATCTGCGATCCTATGTGCACGCTGACCCCTGCCACCTGCAAATATTTCGCCTTCGCCGCGCCCGTGTACAGTTCGCGAGCTTCGCCAATCGGCACGCCGAACTTGTGTTTGTGCAAGCCCGTCGAAATATACGGATGAGTATCAGCCGGAACATCGGGATTCACGCGAAACGCAATCTTCGCCGTCCGCTTCGCTTTCGCGGCACCCTTCGCCATCACTTCTAGTTCCGACGCGCTCTCCAAATTGAACAGCAGGATGCCGGCCTTGAGCGCAGCCGCGATTTCGGTTGCGGTCTTGCCCACTCCCGAAAAGACAACTCGCTTCGCCGCGCTGCGATTCGCCCGCAACACTCTCTCCAGCTCACCCCCGGACACCACGTCGAATCCGCACCCCAGTTTTCCCAGCAGCCTGAGAATGCTGAGATTCGAATTCGCTTTCACCGAATAGCAGATCGAATGCTCAACCCCGCGGAAAGCCTTCTGGAACGCCCGCACCCGTTCCTTAATCATCCCCGCCGAATAGACGTACAGAGGCGTCCCTAAGCGTTCCGCAAGTTCCGGCAGAGGAATACGCTCACAGTGCAGCACGGATGGCAGGGCTCTGCTTTTCTTGCCAGAGCTGTACGTAAATCCAGGAGGCCGCTGGACGGAGGGGCCCAGAACTTCAGACGGCTGGACGGAGGGCCGTTGGAAACGTTCGCTCACTTTCGCTTGGCCGCCGTCCCTTTCACTTTGATGGCCACCACGGTCTGATCATCGAAAGTTTCCACTCCTGAGGCGTGCTCAGCCGCAGCTTTGAAGATCGTCTTCACCATGGACTCGGCGGAACTCGACGAACATTCGGCAATGATTTTCTCCAGCCGCGTGCGTCCGAAAAGGTCGCCGGCTTTATTCGTCGCATCCAGAATGCCATCACTAAAGAACACAAAAACGTCCTCGGAGTGCGCCTGGAACGTGAATTCGTCATATTCGGCGTCGTCGAATAGTCCCAGCGGAAGTCCGGTGGCCTCGATCAGTTGCGTCTTGCCTTTGTGACAGTACACCGGACGGGGTAGCCCGGAGTTCGCCACTTGCAGCGTACGGTTGTCATCGTTCCAGACGGCGTAAATCACCGATACAAACTGCCCATCAATGCGGCGCTCCGCCAGCGAATAGTTCACCGCCGCCAGCATTTCCGCAGGCCCTGGCTCCATCGGCGCGTGCGAACGAATAATCCCGCTCACCAGTGCCGCATAAATCGCCGCCGGCGCGCCTTTGCCGCTGACATCGCCAATCACCAGCGCAGTGCGCGATTGCGAATAGTTGACGAAGTCATACAAGTCGCCGCCAATGGCCCGCGCCGGAGAAAACTTTGCAGCAATGTCCAGGTTCGTCAACTTGGGGAGAGACTGCGGCAGCAGCCGGAACTGCAACTCGCGCGCCATCGCCAGATCACGCTCCAGCCGGCGTTCCTGCCGCGCAATCTCCTCGTACAGTCGCGCGTTCTCAATCGCAATGGCGATCTGCGCTGCCAGCGTTGTGATTGTGCGCTGATGATCTTCAGTGAAAAATCCCCGCCGCGTGTGCTCAAGATCCAGCACCCCGATCACTTTGTCCTTATAGATCAGCGGGACCGCCAGTTCCGAGCGGGTTTCGGGATTGGTATCGATATAGCGCGGATCTTTTTTCACATCGCGGACGAGTACCGCTTCCCTGCTCTGGGCGGCGTATCCGACTATGCCCTTGCCCATAGGAATGTCGTGCTTGAGGTGAATGTTTTCCTGGAAGCGCAGCGAAAACCGGTGCTGCAATTTCTCTCCAGCCGCGTCCAGCAGCAGAATGCTAAACATCTGATAATCAATCAGCCGCTGCAGCAGTTCCCCGACCCGCTTCAGCACGTCATCCAGATTCAGAATGGATGTCAGCTCACGCGCAATCTCGTTCAGCAGCAACAGCGTGCGCGCCTGTCGAGTGACGCGGGTGTAAAGCCGCGCATTTTCGATCCCCACCGCCATGCGTGAGGCGATCAAAGTCAGCAAGCTCTTGTGCTCTTCGGTGAAGTGGTCCGGCAGCGGCGATTCAATATCAATCACCCCAATCACACGGTTCTTCACAATCAGCGGGACTGCCAACTCCGACCGCACTTTGGGAACCGCGGAAATATACCGCGGATCGGCGCTGACATCGCCCACCAGCACCGCTTCCCGCCGCTGTGCCGCCGCTCCCGTTACCCCTTCGCCGACCTTGATTCGCATCCGGTCGGCCACTTCGCGCGAGTATCCCACGCTGAAGCGGAAATAAAGCTCCTGCGTCTTTTCATTCAGCAAAAGGATGCCAAATATCTCATAATCAATGACTTTGCGCACCAACTCCGCCACTCGCCGCAGCGTGGTATCGAGATCGAGCGTGGTGTTCACCACGTCCGCGACTTCCAGCAGCAGCGGATCAATTCGCGATTGCAATTCAGGTTGGACTGCCGTCATCTCCACAACTCAATCATATCAGCCGGAATTGTAGAACTTCGTCACGCGCCAAATTCCGCGAACTCTTCTATTTTCTAGGGACTTCTTCAACCGAGACGAGGCGAAACGAAACCGGTCCCTTAGCATCGTAAGGTCCGCCACTGCCGTGGAAGACCGCTTCGAATGCAACTCTTGCCGTTCGGTGGTGACGGAGTATCTTTGAGAGTCTCTTACCCAGCTTCGTCGAGTCCCAGCCAACAGGCAGGTCGATGGAGGCACTTCGATCATCAGTCGTGGTGGACCTGCAGCTGGGTTCATAAATAGGAACTTCGTGCTCGCCCGATGCTATTAATGCCTCAGTCGTTACGACTTCCCTGTCATACTCCTGCGGAGCCGACAGTAGGTCGCAGTAGCGCACTGTCACCGGCCGATCGCCCGGCGCGCTGGCGGACGCACAAGCGCTGATCCAAAAACACCAACAGAGCCTTAGTCATCCCTGCACGTAGCTTTTCACTTTGGCTCCTCATGGTGGAAGTTTGCGTTTTCCGGGTAATAGTCATAGCTCAAGTAATCCGGTCCGTATGCGGGTTTGATCGTTGATTAATCCGACGACCAACGACGCCTCTAAACATCCGGCACCACACAAATATCCGGCAGATTCCGATATTGTTCCGCGTAATCCAGCCCGTAGCCCACGACAAACTTGTCTGGAATCGTAAAGCCGATATAGTCCGCCTGAATCGCCAGCTTCCGCCGCGAGGGTTTGTCCAGCAGCACAGCAACCCGAAAGCTCCGCGGCTGATGCCCCAGCAGCAGCCGCTTGATGAACGTAAGCGTGAGCCCGGTATCGAGAATGTCCTCGACTAGAATCACATTCTTGTCGCGCAGCGACCGGTCCACATCTTTGGTTAGCCGAACTTCGCCGGTGGAATCCCAGGCAGCTCCCTGCTGTGACGGATCGCCATAGCTGGCGACTCCAATGAAATCAAACGTGGCATCCAGATTTACCTCTCTGACCAAGTCGCTCAGAAAAACCGCCGCCCCTTTCAACACTCCGACAAAGATGACTGGCTGCCCCGCCAAATCAGCCGTAATCTGCCTGCCCATTTCGGCGACGCGGCTGGCAATCTGTTCCCGCGAAATCAGCACCTCAAGTTCATTCACGGAGAAATATCTTACGCTTTCGCACCAAACCCGCTGCATTGAAGCGAATTCGCTACATCGTTAGAATGATCGCAGCGCAATGGCAAGCTAAGAGCTAGGAGCTAAGAGCTGATGAACCTCAACGGCATCAAAATCACCTGGCTCGGACATGCCACCTTCCGCATTCAAACTCCCAAAGGCAAGACCATCCTCCTGGATCCCTGGGTCATGCAGAATCCGTCCTGTCCGGAAAAGGAAAAACAGTTGCCAGCCGTGGACGTCATGCTCGTAACCCACGGCCACGGCGACCACATTGGCGACGCCGTGGAAATCGCCAAAAAACACGGTCCCAAAGTTGTCGGCATCCCTGAACTCTGCGGCTGGCTGGAGAAGAAAGGCGTCAAGCAGATCGCAATGATGAACAAAGGCGGCACCCAGCAGGTCGGAGATATTAAGGTCACCATGGTCCACGCCGACCACTCCTGCGGAATTCAGGATGGAGACCAACTCGTTTACGGCGGCGAGGCCTGCGGATACGTCATCGAGTTCGAAAACGGTCTAAAGATTTATCACGCCGGTGACACCAACGTTTTCGGCGACATGAAAATGATCCACGAACTCTACGCCCCCGATATCGCCATGCTCCCCATCGGCGACCATTTCACTATGGGCCCGCGCGAGGCTGCTCATGCTTGTGGCTTGCTAAAGCCGAATACGGTAATCCCGATGCACTTCGCGACCTTCCCGGTTTTGACCGGAACTCCAGCCGAACTCAACAAGCTGGCTCACGGTGTGCGGGTACTGGAAATGAAGCCAGGGCAAACAATTGAGTAACACAACCTCTGCCATCCTGAGCGGAAGCAGATCGTTCGCCGTTGCGAATGATCTGCTGGAGTCGAAGGCCCCCTAGCAGTCCCGGACTTACGATGTATTCTTACGAATATTTCCGCTCTGGTTAAAAACATGTCCGACACCGACAAACCACGCTGGATGATGCACGGAATCACTTCCGAACCCGTCGAGACCTATCTCTACTCGCTGCTTCCCCCGCGCGACGAAGTGCTCGCCGAAATGGAAGCCGCCGCCGCCAAGCGCAATATCCCCATCGTCGGACCCGCCGTAGCCCGCATTCTGCACCAACTGGCATTGATTTCCGGCGCGAAAACCGTTTTCGAAATGGGCTCGGCCATCGGATACTCCACCATCTGGTGGGCGCGCGCAGTGGGGGACAACGGCCGCGTCATCTACACCGACGGCGAGCGCAAGAACGCCGACGAAGCTCGCGGGTACTTCGATCGCGCCGGAGTCGCCAACCGCATCACCATCCATGTAGGCGATGCCCTCGAATTACTCTCCGAACAAAAACAGGAATTCGACATCATCTTCTGCGACCTGGATAAAGAAGACTACCCGCGCGCTTTCCGGCTCACCCTTCCGCGATTGCGCAAAGGTGGACTCTTAGTCGCCGACAACGTCTTGTGGAGCGGCAAGGTGGCCGAGAAGAATCCCTCTGAACCTTCGACCAAGGCCATCGTCGAATTCAACCGCTTACTCTATGCATCTCCCGACCTGTTCACCACAGTCCTGCCCATCAGGGACGGAGTAGCGGTGGCGGTTAAGCGCTAGTGTCCAATTTTGCCTGAACGGCCCTTAGCTCTGCCGGTAAAGAACCATGCACCCGTCTGCCACCCGCCTTTACCAACAGATGACAATGTTTTGACAAATCCTTGATGACCAGTCGCCCGGGAACCGAATCCTACAGGTGACTCATTGTCCCTAGGTCCAGCCATTCTGGACTACCTGGAGGAACGCCGTGAAACTCAGAGCCGTATTAACAAGATCTGCATTCGTGATGTATTTCTTGCTGGCTTGCAACTTCTCCCTTTCTGCGCAAGGACCCGGATTCAACACCAAAGGCAATGTCCTGATTGCCGACCAGTTCAACAATCGAGTGATTGAAGTTAATCCTTTGAATCACCAGATTGTGTGGCAATTCGGCAACGGATCGAGCGTTGCCGGACCGAAGTCCATCGTGGGCACGAATGACGCCCAGCGCGTCGGTGTCTTTACTCTGATAGCAGGCACCGGCATTCCCGCTAACGGCACTCCAGACTGCCCAAACGGCTGCCAGGACAACCGCGTGATCTTAATCAATCCCGCCGGCCACATCATGTGGCAGTACGGTCAAACCGGCGTCGCCGGCTCGGGACCCAACCAACTGAATACGCCCGTGCAAAATACCTGGCTACCCAATGGCCACGTGCTGATTACTGATCAGGCCAATGAGCGCATCATTGAAGTCACACTGAAAAAGCAAATCGTGTGGCAGTACGGCATGACTGGAGCTTCGGGTTGCGGTTTCAACCAGCTCAACAATCCCAACAGCGCCGAGCTTCTGGCTAATGGCGACATTCTAATTTCCGACGAAAACAACAATCGCGTGATCGAGGTCACTCGGCAGCAGCAGATCGTGCGGAGCTATGGCTCTTGCACCGGCAACCAGCTCAGCGGAGCCGCGTTCGCGAGCCACCTGCCCAGCGGCAATACGCTTATCACCGACTCCAACAACAACCGCATTCTGGAAGTCGATGCAGCGGGCAACGTGGTGTCAACGTATGTCACCAACACACGGCCAGGCAGCATTTCCATGCCTCTGCCGACGCGCGCCGTGCGGCTGAAGAACGGTAACACCCTGATCAGCGACCAGTTCAATCACCAGGTCATTGAGATTGACCCCGCGCAAAACATCGTATGGAGTCAGGGAACAATCGGTGTCTCTGGCACCGGCTTCAACATGCTAAACGCTCCGTATGACGCTAAGGTCGTAGGAGACTATACCGGCTTGACGCCGCCGTTTTGCCGCGGCAAGAGCTGCCACTGATGATGATGGCTGATGACTGACATCTGCAATCGGGTGCCCCGTCCCATGTCACGTTCTTTGTGACCAGGCGGGGTACCCGTCCAGGATTTCCCCACGTAGATTTCAGATGGACTTCACCGGAATGGCCGTCACATCCTCAACCAACCCCACTTCCTTCTGCAGAAACGCCTCGGCATACGTGACCCCCGCCAGCATTCCGTAGAACTTCGCCATCGCCTCAATGCGCCCGCGGATTTCCTCGCGAGCAGGAAAAATGTCCTTGCCCGCTTCTTGATCGCTGAATTGCGACTTGTACGCCATTAGCGACTCAAATCGCGCCTCAAACTGCTCGCTGATGTCCACCACGAACGTCGGGCGGATATCGTAATAGATCGTCGCGTAAATGATTTTGAACGGGCGATGCGGCGCTAAGCGCTCAGCCTTTGAACCTGGAAGCCTCTCGGGATCAGTACGAACGGGAAGGGCACGACTTCCAGTCGTGCCGATCGCGTGCTCGCTGCTCGCGGCTTCAGCCGCTGAGGTTGGCTTCTGCTCTTCCCCCGCCACCACCGAAGCCACCGCCGACGCGACTCTACGGAATGCTGATTCCTCAGACGCCGCTCGCGCCCCACCGCTTTCGCTGACGGCTGACGGCTTACGGCCGATAGCTAGCTTCGCCAGCCCCGCCAGAAAGCACGCTTCGTATCCCAGCTTCGACGCCGTGTAGTGGTCCGGATGCCGCCCCTCCCAGTAAGGGAGAATCACCACCCGCGGCCGCTGCTCGCGGATCACGCGCGCAACCTTCAGCCGGTTCTCCCAGTTGTTTTCCACGCGGCCGTCAGGAATATCCAGCGCCTCCCGCCACGACACCCGCAGAATTTTCGCCGCCTCATTTGCCTCCCGCGCCCGGTCTTCGGCGGTTCCGCGTGTCCCCATCTCGCCTTGCGTCAAGTCGAGAATTCCGGTGCGATGCCCGCGTTCCGCCATCTTGAGCAGCGTCCCGCCACACGTCTGCTCAACATCGTCACGGTGCGCCGCAATGGCCAGTATGTCCAGATTCACAGGCGATACGTTCACGGGCGATCAGTTTACAGGAGCGCTAGGGCGAGGGCACAACGCCAGATTGGGAACAAGCATTTCACTTCTTCAGATACTCCCGCGGATCAGCCAGCGGCTCCAGCCCTCGTCCAGCAAAAATCTGCTCAAACTCATACAGCAGCGCGTCATGAATCAATCCATTCGAAGCCACCGTCTCGCGGCTATTCAACTCAAACGGCCCGCCATGAAAGTCCGTCACCCGCCCCCCGGCTTCTTCTACCAACAGCACTCCCGCCGCCGTGTCCCACGGATTCAGATTGAACTCCCAAAATCCATCCAACCGGCCGCTGGCCACATAGCACAAATCCAGCGCGGCCGATCCCGCCCGCCGCACTCCCTGCGAGCGCAATGTAATCTGGTGATAAAAATAAATATTCGGATTCTTGTGACGCTTGTGGCTGGGGAAGCCGGTGCCTACTAGCGATTCCGCAAGACTTGCGATTCTCGAAACGCGTATCGGCCGGTCGTTTAAATACGCTCCCTTGCCCCGCTCCGCCGCAAACAACTCATCCCGCGTCGGATCGTAGCAAACTCCGGCAATGGTTTCATTGTGATGCTGCAGCGCCATCGAAACGCAAAACACCGGAAATCCATGCGCGAAGTTGGTAGTCCCATCGAGAGGATCCACATACCAGCGATACTCGCTCCCGGTATCGCATTCGATCAGCAGCCGTAACCAGATCAGCCTCGCCCTTATATTCGATTTTGATGTTCTGATCGAAATATTCCATCAGCAGCGCCCCCGCCTCGCGCGCAATCGAGGCCATGGCCGGGAGGTATGCGAATTTGTCAGTCGAAGAGGTCGAATTCACGGAATCGTTAGTTTCGCAGATGCATGCCCCCCAAAGCAAAAGTGTCGAATTGGGAAATCACGCCGATTCGAGCTGGATTTCTCTGGCCTGCGCTGTATCGGCACGCTAGGGTGGAGCCGGCCTTCCAGGCCTGCATTAACAGTCGCATTTGAATGCGGCTTCAGCCGCTGAGGTACGTCATGATTCCTTACCGTGGAACCCTGGGCAATGGCACCTACTTCATCACCGCTTCAACCTTCGAAAAGCAATACCTACTGCAATCCAAAAGAATGGCCGGCCTCCTCATCAATGTCCTCTCTCACTACCAGCAAAGAAAATATCACCTGCATGAATTTGTGATCATGCCCAACCACTTCCATTTGCTGATCACGCCGCTTCTCCCCGTGACCCTTGAAAAGTCCATGCAATTCATCAAGGGAGGATTCTCATACCGGGCGAGAAAGGAATTGGATTTATTGGGGAAATCTGGCAGACCAGTTTCTACGACCGCCGCGTTCGCGATGCGATCGAATATGGCCGCTTCCGTCATTACATCCACATGAACCCGGTGCGGCGAGGCTTGGTGCCTTTGCCAGAGGAGTTCCCCTACAGCTCGGCGAACATGACATTGGATGAGGTCCCTCAGTGGCTAAAGCCCGCCGCCTAGGCCAGCCTCCAACGCAGGGCTGGAAGCCCCCTGCTCCACCCAATTCGCTGCACCGGGCATGGGACAAACACTGAACGGATGAAGCATGGCAGACTAATTCGGCTCGAAGACGCACTAGCTGGAGCGGGCACTAGCTGGAGCGCACTAGCTGGAGCAGCCCCAGGGCAGAGCAGGGACCAGTGTGGAGCAGGCCTTCAAGGCTTGCATAAGGGACAGCAACCAACGGGGCTTTGCCCCCGAGGTGCTTTCTCTACTTCCTGACCTGTATCCCCAACTCTTTCAACTGTTCCTCGCTCACCGGAGTCGGCGCATCCACCATCAAATCCACCGCCCGCGCCGTCTTCGGAAACGGAATCACCTCGCGCAAGCTATCCGCTCCCGCCAGGATCATCACCATCCGGTCCAAACCCAACGCAATCCCCCCGTGCGGAGGCGTTCCATACTCCAGCGCTTCCAGAAAGAATCCAAATCGCGCCCGCGCCTCTTCATCGCTCATCCCCAGCGCCTGAAAAATTCTCCGCTGAATGTCCTGGCGATGAATACGAATCGACCCCGACCCCAACTCCGTCCCATTCAGCACCACGTCATATGCCAGTGCGCGAATCTCCCCCAGAGGCGACTTGGGATCGTGCACCGAATCAATATTCGCCTCCAGCTTCGCCATGTCTTCTTCATGCAGCGACGTGAACGGATGGTGCGCCGGGTTCCATCGCTTCTCGCCGTTGTCCCACTCGAACATGGGAAAATCCGACACCCATAGAAAACGAAAATCTTTCTCCGGATCGCCTGTCTTCTCGAACGCCTTATGCTTGGCGGCATACTTCTGCGCCAGGTCCAGCCGCAGAAATCCGCATTTCTCGCAGAAGTGCTGAGCGGTCTGCTCCGCACTCTCGACGCGTGCGCCGGCCAGAAGCCAGAGATCATCCGCTTCCACTCCCGCGAATTGCACAACCTTTTCCGACACTGCCGGATAATCCTTCGCGAACCGCTTCGGGTCCGTCATCAACTGCACAAACGATGGCCCCTGCACATGCAGATACGCGCCGTAGGTTCCGATCGTCCGCCGTTCCGTGCCCGAAATATCTCCAGCTTTCGGAATGCGAATGAGCCGAATCGGAAGCTCTTTGCGAATTTTAAACTTCGCCGCAAACTCCTCCAATTCCTCAGGCCTCATCGCCTCGCGCACGTCCACCATCGCTGGTAGCCGCATGTCCGGCTTGTCATTTCCATATCGCCGGATCGCATCGTCATAACTCATCCGCGGAAATGGTGCCTTGATCTCAGATCCCGCCGCCCTGAACGCCGCCGTCAGAAACCCCTCCACCACCGCCCACACCGACTCCGTCTGCGGATACGACATCTCCAAATCAATCTGCGTAAACTCCGGCTGCCGGTCGGCGCGCAGGTCTTCGTCGCGGAAGCAACGCACAATCTGAAAATACTTATCGAAGCCCGAAATCATCAGAATCTGCTTAAACATTTGCGGCGATTGCGGCAGCGCATAGAACGACCCCGGCTGCACCCGGCTGGGAACAAGGTAATCTCGCGCGCCTTCGGGCGTGGATCGCGTCATAAACGGCGTCTCAATTTCGAAGAAGCCTTCGCCGCAAAGATAATCGCGGATCGCCTTCGATACCTTGTGCCGCATCTCGATATTGAACTGCATGGCATCGCGCCGCAGATCTATGTAGCGATACTTCAGCCGCATTTCTTCATTCGGTAAAACCGATTCCCCGGGCAAGAACGGCGGCTGCTTCGATTCGTTCAGTAGGCGCAACTCCTCAACCACGAGTTCAACTTCGCCCGTAGGAATATTCTTGTTCACCGTATCCGGATCGCGCTGCTTCACCGTCCCGGTCACGGCAATGACGTATTCATTGCGGAGCTGTTCGGCTTTCTGGTGCGCGCCGGCATTCAGCTCGCGATTGACCACAACCTGAGTCACGCCCGTGCGGTCGCGCAGGTCAATAAAGACGATCCTTCCCAGGTCGCGGCGCCGGTTCACCCATCCCATCAGCACAGCCTTCTTCCCCGCGTCCGCTGGACGGAGAGCGCCGCACATGTGCGTGCGTTTTAAATCGCCTAAAAAGTCGAGCAAGCTTTGCCTTTCAGAAAGGTATGCGGAAAGCCGAATCAGAGATTATAAACGGCGGGGATTCTAAACGGCGGGCACACTTTCGCTCCTTTCCCCTGTTATTCCTAGGAGCGGATGCTACGATGATCCAGCTTTTTCTTTTCGGCGCGGCGCGGGCGGACAAAACCCTGCCCTGAGCGCAGTCGAAGGGGCGTCCGCCCCCACGTCGTTCGCGCTAAAACTCGGCACCTATTTCTTGGTTGCCTTCCCTTCCATCGCCGTCATCCAGTTCGTGCCGTCCTGCGAGAGTTCGAACTTCATGGTGTAGGACGTAGGCGACAGCACTTTCATGGTGAACCTGCCCTTCATGGTCTGTCCGCCCATGTGCTCATCACTGGTCCAGGTCCAGGTATCGCCATCCACGGTGCCGGTCGAGTTCTCGGCTTCGCCCATGCTGTTGAAAGCGCTGTAGGTGTAAACCTTGCGGTCGGAATCATAACCCATGACCGCCAGCTCTTTACCTTTGCCCATCGGCCCCAGATCCATGTCGCTGTGCTCGACCAGAAAGTAATTGCCATCCATCCATTCTGCGTGGCTGGTAAAAGAGAACTTACCGCCGGGCATTCCCGGCCCTGGACTCATGGTGCCCTCGGAGGTCCAGTTTCCTGACATGAAATCGAGCTTCTTCAGTTCAGGCGCCGGCGGCGGAGGCGCCTGCGCTTGCAGCGAAGCTGCGGTTAAGAGTGCACAACATGCGACAAAAACTGCCAGCGATAAACGCCTCATCTTGAATTCTCCTGTAAAAGTGATCTTCCCCAGTGCGCCAAATACTAGGCCGGAACCGCAAGGTTCGTCAATCCAAAGTTGGACAACCAGAGCTGCCCAACAACGGATGGTCAATAGACGATGAACAAACCAACAATCGCGGGCATGATTTTGGCTGTCCTCGTCGCTTTCAGCCCTGAATCGCCCGCGCCAACTCTGTCCGCGGGACCGCCTTCTGCTCACCCGTAGCCAGGTTCTTGAGCGCAAACACTCCTGTGCTGAGTTCGTTTTCCCCGGCGATCAAAGCATATTTCGCGCCCAGTTTGCTAGCAGTCTCAAGCGACTTTTTCAGCCGGAAACTTTCGTCGCCCAGCTCGACCACAATATCGTGCCGCCGCAGCTCGCGCGCCAGCCGCGCCGCATCCTTATTCATACCCGCGCCCAGCGGCGCAACGTAAACGTCAGGTTTGCGCAGCACGCCCTCGGCGGACTCACTCAGCGCCAGCACCAGACGATCTTCTCCAATGGCGAAACCAATCCCCGGCGCCGCCGGCCCACCCAGCGCTTCCGAGAGTCCGTCATAACGCCCGCCGCCGAGAATCGCGTTCTGCGCTCCCAGCGCTCCGTGCGTGAACTCGAACGCGGTGCGCGTGTAGTAATCAAGCCCACGCACCAAACGGTCGTTCAATTGAAACTCGACCCCGACCGACTTCAGAATCTCTTTCACCTGCTCGAAATGCTGGCGGCACGGTTCATCCAGAAACTCGCTGATGCGCGGCAGCTTCTCGATAATCGCCTGGTCCTCTGGAACTTTACAGTCGAACACCCGTAGTGGATTCGTCACCGCACGCCGCTGGCAATCCACACACATCTGCGGCGCAACCGGCTCCAGCGCCTTGCGCAACGCCTCGTTGTAAGCCGCGCGATCATTGGCGCACCCAATAGAATTCAGCTCCAGCGTCCAATCTTTGATCCCCAGCCGGTCCAGCAGCGTCGCCAGTAATTCCAAGATCTCCGCATCCCGTGCGGGAGACTCGCTCCCCGCAGTCGCCGGGCCAATCACCTCCGCCCCAATCTGATAAAACTGCCGGTACCGCCCCTTCTGCGGACGCTCTCTGCGAAACTGCGGCCCGATGTAGTAGAGCTTGCTCAAACCTCGATCCCAAAGCTTGTGCTCGATATAGGCGCGCACGACTCCGGCAGTGTTTTCCGGACGAAGCGTGAGGGATTGACCTTGATCACTTTGTGCGCGGCCGCGATCCTCCCAGGTGTACATTTCCTTCGCGACGATATCTGTCTCTTCGCCCACGCTGCGCGAGAACAGTTGCGTGTGTTCAAAAATCGGCGTGCGAATTTCGTGGAAGTTATAAGCGCAAAACACATCCCGCACCGCCGCCTCCACAAAGTTCCACAACGCCGTCTCCGGCGGCAGCAGATCGCGCGTTCCTCGGACTGCCTTGATCATTGGCATGAGCTGCTTAACTCTGTCATCCTGAGCGAAGTAACTGCTTCGCAACGCGAAAGCAGCTACGCAGTCGAAGGACCCCGCGTCACCATGCTGCGCCAAACGCATCAGGGGATTCTCACGATGCACTCGAAGCCCTAGTGAGAATGCCTTGACAAGTCCGCAGCCACCAAAAGCACACAGGGCTCAGGATGACAATGTATTAGTGGTAGCAAAGAATCGAACTCAGAACATAGTAACCGAGAATCCTGAGTGGCTGAATGCTGACTGCTAAGTGCTACCGCTTCGCCAAATACTCTTCCTTGTACCCCAAGTAGTTCTTCGCATACCGCATGATGCTTTCGGAATCTTTCCCCTCCAGCGTCCGCCGAAATTTCCCCGGAGACCCCATCCACAGCGACCCCGGCTGAACCACCGTCTTTTCCGGAATCAGCGTCCCCGCCGCAACAATCGACCCCGTCCCAATCCTCGCGCCATTCAGAATGATCGCCCCCATCCCGATCAGGCAGCGATCTTCAATCGTACAGCCATGCAAAGTCACGGAATGCCCCACCGTTACATACTCGCCGACAAACACCCCGTACCGCTCCTTCATCCCGTGCAGCACGCTGCAATCCTGGATATTCGAATACGCCCCCACGCGGATCGAGTGCACATCGCCCCGCAGCACCGCGTTCATCCACACACTCGCGTGTTCCCCCAGCACCACGTCGCCAATGATCTGCGCCGATTCATCCACGTAACAAGACGAAGGAATCCTCGGTGAAATGCCTTTGTAGGAGCGAATCATGTTTTGCAAAAGCCAACTGCTGATCCTAACAAAATTCCCTTTACGGGAAGCGCCCAGGGTTTTGTTCACACGTCACAGACTTCTTCGCCTCGCCCGTGCTATAAGCCAAACTGTCTCCCGTCGAGGCTGGACTCACTTCTTTTGCGGAGTGAATCCATGCGCCGTGCCGCCGTCGTTCCTGGACTTGTTGCTCTTGCAGTTGTCGTCCTTGCGATTATCGTTCTCGCCGTGCCCTGCCTCGCGCAGGATTCCTCCACCGGGTCCATCCACGGAACCGTCTTCGATCCCTCCATCCGCCGCATCGCCGGGGCCAGCGTTGCTCTGGGTAACTCCGCCACTGGTTTCCGCTATCAGCAGACCACCAACGGCCAGGGCCAGTTCGCCTTCGAACTCCTGCCTCCCGGTGAATACACTGCGCGCGTTACCTCCGAGGGAATGTCGCCGCAACTCAGCCGGACCCTGCACGTGGATATCGGCGGCGTAACCGATATCCCTTTTCAGATGATGCTCGCCGGAGCCCGCGAATCCGTAACCGTTTCTGCCGAGCCCAAAGCTGTCGAAACCCAGCCCCGCGGCCTTTCCGCGGTAATTGACGAACGCGCCATCCTCAATCTTCGATTGAATGGGCGCCGCTTCACCGACCTCGCCTTGCTCACTCCGGGCGTCACTCAAGACCCGCGCGGCTCGAACTCCACCTCCAACGGCGACCTCGCATTCGGCGGCATTCGCGGCTTCCAGACCAGTTATCTGGTGGATGGCGCGGACAACAACAATGCCTTCTTCGCCCAGGCCCGCGGCAGATACCGCGCACCGTATCAATTCTCCAACGAAGTCATCCAGGAATTCCGCGTCTCGCCGAATTCGGTTTCTGCCGAATCCGGACGTAGCGGCGGCGCGGTAGTCAACGTAGTCACCAAGTCCGGTTCTAATAAATTTCACGGCACCGGATTCTATTATTTGTGAAACGGTTCCTTCGATGCCCGCAATCCGTTCCTGAACGTCAAGCCTGCCGACCAACAGCACCAGTTCGGCTTCACCGTCGGAGATCCGCTGCGCCGCAATCGCGTCTTTTTCTTTGCCAGCTGCGACCAGCACATCTTTCACGAGCCTACCGTCGTCCGCTTCGTAAATGGCGGAAGCGCGGTCGTACCGCAACCCGGTGCCGGCCCCGCAACTCCCGGAGACTATGAGGCCAGCGATCAAACCCTGGTATTTGCCACCGCCGCACTTTTGTCGCAGCAAGCCGGACTCTATCCCTCCAAACTGCTGGGAAGCGCTGGCTTCGCCAAGCTCGACGTTCACCTTTCTTCCCGCAATTTGCTTTCCGCGCGCCTGAGCACGTCACTTTACTCAGGCGAAAACAACGTCTTCCTCGATCCTTCCAGCCCCATGACCACCTACGGCATCTCCGACAACGGAATTGAGCACGTGGAGACCGAGACCGCGACGACCTCGCTCACCAGCACTCTTTCTCTGAAACTCGTAAGCCATTTTCGCGCCCAGTTCTCGCGAGATTGGCAATGGTCGGAAAGCAATTCCAATGCGCCGCTCACCCGCGTTCCCGGCATCCACGACGGCTTTGGCCGCTCCACCATCCTGCCCCGCGAAACCCGCGAGCACCGCGCCCACTTCGCCGAAACCGTCAGCCGTGAGGGCCAGCGCCATTCCTGGAAGTTCGGCGGCGACGCCCTGCTCACCCAGATCTACAACTTCTTTCCATCCACTTTCGGCGGAGAGTATATTTTCGATCCCATCAAAGTTGCCCCCTTCACTTTTCAACCGCTGATCGGCGGCCTCGCGTTGACTCCTCTTCGCGCCTACGCCCATCAGGTCCCGCACTACTACATCCAACGCGTGGGATCGACTGTAAGCCACCCCAGTACCAATGAGTTCGCGGCTTTCGCCCAGGACACCATGCGCGCCAACGAACATCTTGGAGTCACGGTCGGCGTGCGCTACGACCTGCAAACCTTCGCCACAAAATATTTGAAGTCGAACCCGCTCTGGCCTGATTCCGGCAAAGTTCCGCTTGACTTGAACAACTTCGCTCCGCGCGCCGGGATCTCGTACTCCTTCGGCGGGAATCGTCCATTCGTCGGCCGCGTCGGCTACGGACTCTTATCCCCGCATCCCGCAGATTTACAACTCGACCATCGAAACCGACAACGGCCTTGCCCCCAGCTCGATTTTTCTGAATCAAACGAACTATTACGCTCAGCAGGTTTTCCCGCAATATCCTAATCCCCTAATCAATTGCGCCCTGCTGGCAACTTCCTGCACCCCCGCCAGCGAGCTTGACGCAGTTCGCCAGCAGCGACATTTCCGCGTTCGCCCACAATTTCCGCATTCCTGAAGTTCACCAGGTCAGCGCGTCGGTGGAACGCGAAGTGGCAAACCGCGTCATAGCCGAAGTTTCCTACTCGTTCGTTCACGGCCAGAACCTGATTCGCGCCTGCGACGTGAATCTTCCGCCACCCACCAACCTGCAGTATCCGATTTTCGACTCCTCAGGCGTGAACCTGCTCGGCTACGGCTCGGTGGACACCTTCTCCACTTGGCAATTCAGTTCCAGCCTGACTTGTCCTTTCCCGCCGTGCATCAATCCGTTGACTCACCCGATTCCCCATCTCGGCGCAATCAATGTGTTCGAGAGCGAAGCTTCCAGCGTCTATCATGGCGCCACCATTTCGGTGCGCCGCCAGATGACCCACGGCCTCTATTTCCGCCTCGGCTACACCTACGCTCACGCCATGAACGATGGTCAGGACGCGCTCGTCGCTGGCCGCCCTTCGACCGTGCAGAATTCGTATTCGCCAGTTCCGAGCGCGGAAAGAGTGTCACTGATCAGCGAAACCGCTTCGTCTTCTCTTGGATCTACGAGCCCAGCGTCTTGAACGGAGGGCAAGGCTGGCTTGGAAAACTCTCGAAAGGTTGGAAAAATTCCGGTGTCATCACCGCGGGCAGCGGACGTCCTGTAAGCGCCAACGTCATCGGAGACGCCAACCAGGATAACAACAGCAGCAACGACTGCCTTCCCGGCGCGCGCCGCAATTCCTTCACCGGCTCCAACTACTCCAGCACCGATATGCGACTGTCACGCAGACTCTTCGCCCGGAACGGCTGGCGCCTCGAATTCACTGCCGAGTCCTTCAACGTGTTCAACCGATTGAACCGTCGCTATCAAATCACCGATGAAGGCCTGATGAGCAATCAAGCCCAATTCAACTTTGGCACTAAACATCTTGGAATCAACTACTTTCCAGCGTACTACCAGGTACCGATAAACTTCATGAAGGCGACCAGCGCCTACGCGCCGCGCCACCTTCAGTTTGCCCTGCGCCTGGCATTCTAGGCTGACGATCCAAACCGGAAGCCGTGCGACCGTAAAATCCATATAGTGCTTGACTTTACCCGCTTTACTTGCAATAACTAACGGGTCCAAAAAGGACCGGTTTGGGGGTGTAGTTTCTTTGGCAGAAGTCAGATTGCAGGAAGGCGAATCACTCGAAAACGCCCTGCGCCGCTTCAAGCGGAAAGTGCAGACGGAGGACATCATTAAAGAAGTAAAACGTCACTCCTTTTACCTGAAGCCCGGCGAGAAGAAGCGGGTGAAGGAAGCACTGGCCCGCAAGCGCGCCCGCAAGAAAACACGCAAAGAGCAGGATTAATAATCGAGGGTCACAACCCCGCGTTGTGGCCCTCAACCAAGACCAGTGCTCCAGCCGCGAAGCGCGGCAGGTGATAGCCCGGCACGGAAGTGCCAGGAAAGCTCAAACGGGATGAGCCGAGTCCCTTTAGGGACGCCACCCGGGGTGCAACACCGCATTCATTGTCCGGTAGAATTTTTGGAATTATCCCGCACACTTCCCCGTGCGGTCGGGCCGAACCTAGGGTAGCAGACGAGATTTGTAAGGGGGCGAGAAATCACGCATTGGCGCGAACCCTCGCAGTTGGCGCTCGCGCCCGTGCTTCGGGCCAAAAGGAGCTCTCCATGGAATTCCAGGACAGGATGCTGAAGTGCGTTGACTGCGGCAGCGATTTTGTTTTCACCGCCGGGGAACAGTTGTTCTTCCACGATAAACAATTCAGGAACGAACCGAAACGCTGCAAATCATGCAAGGCGAAACGGGTCTCCGTCCTGGGACCTTCGCCCTTACGCCAGGGTCACACTAAAGTCGAAACCCATGCGATCTGTTCGCAGTGCGGCAAGGAAACGACCGTTCCCTTCCGTCCCACGCAGGGCCGTCCCATACTGTGTCGAGAATGTTTCCGCGAGAAGCGCCACGCAGCCAGCGCGTGACCTTTAAGCTCGCTCCGATTTGGCTTTGCCGGAAAAAAGGAAATGACGCCGCGGAACCTTGATCCGGCGCCGCCGAAGATTCAGGCTTAGGCCTCTCTCAGCAACGCCTCGGCGATGTCGAGCCACTCCTGCTCCAGCGAAGTCCGCGCCGGAGTCCTGTCCGCACGTCCATACCAATACTCGGCGTTCGCCGAGTCACCCTCTTTGCGATGCAGATAGGCATGCACCCATGCCCCTGCAGGCCCCTCGTCCCGTCCCGCCGATTCGTGTCCCCGCCCCCAATCGCCCTTGGCGTCCCACCACAATCCCGCCAGCGCCACGCTCAGCTTGCGCGGCGGCTCGTCGAGAACAAGAGAGTCGTGAAACTCCTGAAGGGTCATTGGGGAAAGAAATCTCCTAAGAACGGTAAACACGCGAGGTCATGTGGGGGAAGTGCGCTCAGGTGCCCACCGCCGGTTGAAGCTAAAGCCTACGGCCTGCTCTTTCAGCTAATCTTTCGTTTCCTCTGAACCGCAGTGTGATTCTCCGCTGGGTCGACTTCGCGTGATTGTCTTCCGTCCTGGTGTTGTACCAGCAACGCCTCAATCTGCCGCAACAAGTCCTGGGTGC